>Ga0099825_1002191_pt1 | contig 25858 bp, 23 predicted proteins | sample SiratroredBW_FD_76838 | JGI IMG/M metagenome (GOLD analysis project Ga0099825, IMG submission 76838) | Root nodule microbial communities of legume samples collected from California, USA - Siratro red BW | ecosystem: Host-associated > Plants > Roots > Nodule | place: USA: California | collected... | reverse complement strand
ACTTTTAGTTTGTTTACCCTTTTGGCATGCTTCACACAATCTGTCCCTTTCAAACTTGAGCTTAGGCAAGCCAATTACTAGTTCTTTTGATGCAAGCCTATTGAGATGATGCATATGAATATGGGCTAAGCTCCTATGCCACAACTAGGAATAATCACTCCTAGTAAGTAAACAGTTCATACTAGATGTAATGTATGACATATTGAGCATGTATACATTGTTTACCCGTTTACCTGCAATAACTATCTCACTGGTTTTTGAATCTACTATGAGGCAAAGGTCTGGCTCAAATGTGATCTTGTACCCTTTGTCACATAGTTGACTTAGTTTCAAGCCATCCACAAGAAGTACATCTTTTATGATCACATCATCATCTCCTCTAATGTCACCAACACCAAGTACTCTTCCTCGGTTGTTATCTCTATAGGTGACAAAGCCAGCAGGTTTCCACTTCAGATTAATTAATTCAGAAGCATCTCCAGTCATGTGTTTGGAGCATCAACTGTCTAAGTACCACAGTTGCTTCTTGGATGCCAAACAGACCTGTAAAACAGATTAAGTTTGTGGCATGGGTACCCTGTTAAATTTGGGTCCACAAGTGTTACTGATGCTTTTAGGCACCCACCTAACCAGCCCCTTAGGCACATCAAATTTCCTAACTTTACAGTTTCTAACCGAATGGCCTTTTCGCATACAATAAAAGCAAGTCATGAAAGGTGAAAACTATTGCTCTTTGGTTTTAAAGAAACTATTGAATTTCTTTTTCTTTCCTTGAAAACCACTTTGATATCCAGTGCCAGCCTTTTCAAAAACACAATTTTGAGAACCCAAAATGGCATTGAGATTCGCAATTCCCATGGAGAAGTTGTTGTAATCAAATAGTTAACTTTCTTTTGAAGAACAACACAATTTTCACAATTAATTGGTTTGCTGGAATCAAAGATGTTGGAAGCTTTGTAAATTATTTCAAGATAATCAAAATCAGTTTTCAATTTCAAAAGCTCATCTTCTAGTTCTTTGATTCTACCTTCTAACCAATTATTTAGCCCTTTCAATCTATTGTTGGACAAGGCCAACCTGTTTGCTTCTTCACGAGTGTCAAAGAAAGCCTGAAGAAGTGAACTGTAGTTTGTACTATTAAAAGAAGTGCTGGAATTACTAACCTCAAAATTTTCTCTAGCCATAAGACACAAGTTAACTTCAACATCCTCAAGTGAAGAGCTGTTGGAAGAAGTAGCATTGTCTTCCCAAGCTATGTATGCTTTTCTGCCCTTTCTAGATTTGTTGTTCTTCTTCTCATGTGCCTTTTCTTTATTCACTAAGCTTGGACAATCCACTTTCATGTGCCCCTGTTTACCACAGCCAAAACAGGTAAATTTAGTGGAATTAGAATCAAGTTTCTTGTTATACCTCTTGCTTTGTTGATTCTTAATTTTTCCCTTCATTGATAAACTTCTGAAATCTCCTCGTCAATAAATTGAGATTTTCAGTGTCATTGCACTCATCTGAACTTTCCTCACTTGATTCAACTTTTGCAGCCTTTGCCTTGAGTGCAATGCTTCTGGATTTCTTTTCAATAGTCTTTATCTCTATTAGCCTCGTCATCTCAAGCTCGTGTTCCCTCAACTTGCAAAATAGTGCTACTGTGGTGAGGGTGGTCAAGTCTCTAGTCTCAGATATCACAGTCACCTTGGGCTGCCAGCTCCTATTTAGACACTTGAGGATCTTGATGTTCGACTCTTCCCTGTCAAACTGTTTTCCCAGTTCAATCAAATGATTAACAAATTGAGTAAACCATTTCTGAACATCTGCAATGGTTTCCCCTTGCTGCATCCTAAATAGCTCATATTCCTGGATGAGTGCATGCTTTCTAGCTCGCTTTACATCGTTAGTTCCCTCATGTGTGACCTCAAGTATGTCCCACATCTCTATAGCCGAGCAGCTTTGAGATAGTCTAAAAAATTCATCAAGGTTCAAGGCAGAAGTTATTATATTTTATGCAACACAACCATATTGCACTTTCTTATTTTCAGCATCAGACAACTCATTATAAGATTTATCAATAGTTACACCATTCACAATAGCCATAGGAATATAAGGACCATTTACTATAGCATTCTAAATGCCACAATCAATGGATTGAATAAAGATTTTCATTCTCAATTTCCAAAATTGGTAATTCACCCCAGAAAACATAGGTGGTCTGTGAATAGAGGCTCCTTCAGTAAAAGTTAGTTTGTTCTCAGCCATGGATCGAAAACTTGACTAGGATTCAAGTCCTAGCTCTAATGCCAATTGAAAAAAAAGTTTAGGCTGAGTTCAAGAGGAGGGTGAATTGAACTTTCAAAATTTTTCGCAAAGAGGATTTTTATAAAAAGTAGAATGAAAGCTCTTTATGAAAACTACTAAAAATTGATATTAAGAAGTGCACAACAAAAGTTCAATAGATTCCAGATCATAATCAATTAATTGAGATAATACACAAAATTGAAAACAACAAACAAAGTTAACTGGTATCACAAACGCAATCAATTGAATATTGTGGATGCACAAGCAGAAGCAATTAGTTGAATAAAAATTGAGTTCAGAACTGCACAAAAAATATCAGATACATAGTATTCACAATTGACTGAATATCAATCACACAGGAAAACTGTCCAGATCAATATATAGAATAAGAAGTAACACTTGATTCAAGAAAACTAACTTCCAGAATTTAAATCAGTTAAACAGTGATATCAGAAAACAACAATCACTCTAATATTATGAAGAACAAATTAAGCGAATTATAATGATGATATAATAGTTCCAGAAAAAAACACAGAAAAGTACCAAAAGAACAAACAATCAACTATATTCGAAGAACAATAATTGCGCGAGCAACAGAAAATATGATTAGCGTTCAAGAAGAGAGAAAGAGAGATCAAGAGCACAAGGTTTATACTGGTTCACCCATCCTCAAGAGCTATGTCCAGTTCTCTACCAACCAGCAAAGAATTCCACTAATCAAGATCACCAAGATCAATTTATAGCAATACAAACTCCTTGCAACCCACAAGAAACCACTGCTCCCAGCGGCAAACAACCCACTACACCTTACAACAGTTGTCTAAACAATGCATAACCCACTGCACTAAACCAATTACAATTACAAACCCTATGTAATATGTAACAATATGCTCACAATACAAGGATTATCAATAAAAGGACAATCACTTCAGTAATTATATTCAAAAGATTACAAATTGAATAAGAACAGATTAGAACACTTAGCTCTGGATCAAAACCACAGTTACACGAACCCAAACTCAAAGTAAGGCTCCAAAATTAGTGTTCTTGAGGTTCTTCTTAATGAAAATCAAATGTCAAAGATGTTTAAACATTTTCTCTCTTAGAAAAATTCACACGTATTCGCACAAATGTCTTAACTGTTTTTGAAATCACATGCTTGCCCTCTATATAAGAAATCTGATTATTAATTCTGTTAAAACCTCAATCGATTGTATCATTCGTTCAATCGATTGAATTTTCTTTGACTTAGAAGAAAATCTAGCAAGTTTAGATTCTGAAAACAATTTACTAAATTTCTTTTGAAATATGTTTTTCAAAGTCTGATTTAACCTCATATAGAACCTTTTAATAATTTGTTTAAGAAAAATAAATTTCTTTGGAGCTTACTTGGAATTATGTATCATGCAACTCATGATTTTAAACCAAAACTAAACTCTCTCTCACACACCTAAGTCTAGACCAAAAAACCCATCAAGCTTTATGAGTCTTCATGTAGTCTACGTTGCTAGCTTTGATCCATTGTAGACTTCATCCTTTTGTTGGTTTCATCAAATCATTTAGCAACTCTTGGTGCTAACAATATCCAATCTCTGTTCTTCAGGGGCATGCAAAAATAAAAACTCTGTTACAATGAAAACCCAAATGGTCAATATAAGCAAAAGACAGGACATAAAAAGAAAAAGAGGAAATAACATGTGTGGGAAGTCATCAAATTTCGTTTCATTATTGAACCTTTTTGAAAATTAGGCAATTATGAATCAAGATGATATATAGCCATATTTCTTCATTCAAAATGCTTTTACAAATCCTTTACACCATTTTTGAGCCAAAAATAAATATTTTTTTCAAAATACCCTAAACAAGGAACGAAATTTAGTATGCCAAAAATAAATATTTCATCAAAGAAGGAATATGCCAAAAGTTCCTAAATTCATCAAAGAGAGAGTATTATCAAAAGTTCCTAAGAGTCCAACGAATGATATCCATCAAAGAAGAAATACTTCAAAAGCTTCTCAAGAATGATTGTTAAAAAAAATAAGGAAAAGAAAAAACAGAGAAAAAGGTAAAAAAAAAAACGGAGGAAATAATGACAAAAAGCTTATAAAGGAAGACCTTGGCTGTTTACAACATTTGGTTGATGATCCTTACTTTAAAATATAAAACCCAAAAATAATTTTTGAGCCTTTGTATCCTTTTTTTCACTACCTTTCAACCATTAGCCATGTTACAAGCCCAATAAAGTCCATATTGATTGATGAATGATTGCCACGATTTTCATAATGTTTAACTTTATAACAAAAGGATATGACTGACAATATGTGTTTTGTAAAAAAAATAAAAAAAATAAAAAATTTATTAGAATGCCTATGTTGGAAATGAGTTACCAATCAACATGCCTACTAAGAATAAAACATTAGAGAAGAAGCAACACTAGGGCAATTCGGTTTCATCCGTACCCTCGCTATCTCATTTTTACCTTACAGAAACAAGCATCCTTCACACATACCTCATCATTACCTTCGTACACACAAACTGGGGCAGTTTATATGAGTTTTTCTTATAAAGACTATTTCCCTTCAAGTAACAGTTTTTTACACTAACCTTACTCTCATTCAAACCTAACTGTTCATACCCTTCTAAACTAAAGCTCACATAGCCAGCCCAACATACCAAAACTGGTGCAATCTTGTTTTGCGAAAACATGCGAACAATAACATACTTGAGGATGTGAATTCCTAGTATCTTTCAAATGCCTCAAACTCTAATTACACACTTATCATTTACCTACGGGTACAATCATGCATCAAAGCAATGTTTCTAAACGAAAAGTTGATGATTACCCCATGTTGACATTAACTTCAAATTCATAACGTTCCTTGTTTTTTTCTAGAAAAAAAAGTTAGTATTTAGTGAATTCAATGATTACAAGAAACATCTGACTCTATACATAGAAAATTTTTTAAAAAAATTTGTACATACAATTTTTTTTGAATAAAAAACATTTGTATAAAGATTGTCATTGAAAAAATTCATTGAAAATAACACCTTTGTACACATATTGAAAAAACATTGAAAAAAAACATTCGTACATACATTTATATGCATACTCATTTAAAAATTAAAAAAAATAAAAATAAAAAAAGCAAAAAAAAAATGAACACACATCTTTACCTATCTTTTGAACCGTGATGCCCTACAAAGCAAGGTTTCGACCATCTTTACATATCTTTTGGACCGTGATCCACTGCAAAGCAAAGTCTTGGCCATCTTTACTTTTCTTTTAGACTATGATCCTGTGAATCAACTACTTAGCTTAACAATCCAAGACATTTTGTTTCATGTTTAGTATATATAAGGTTCTTTACATCATTAAGAAGTTTGCAAAAGGATCGTTTTGTGTTATCTTCATCACCATGATCATCTTTCACTTTGTATCGTGATACTCCACATGTTGAAAACTTATATAGTACTTCAATGTATCTTTCGTATAATATACACTCTTTAATACAATAATGTACTTTATTATACTCTAAGTATTGAAAAGTGATAATCTTTCGCTTTGACTTTTGATACTCCACATCTTGGAAACTTATGCAATACTTCAAACACTCTTTTGTACAATATACAAACTTTAGTACAATCATGTAATTTCTTATACTCCATATCCATCAGAAGCAATACATTTTTTGTCTCATATTGATGGGTCAACCATGTATTACTTTTGGAAAGCATTTCAGTCAATAACCCTAGAAATAAGGTGAATTTTTTATTAGTCCACCCATTTCTTATTTTAATATTAACCAATATTAATACTATTGGCAGATTTGTGAAACTTCCACAAATTAAAAACAAAGGTTTCTCTAAATCATCTTTCAAGATATCATACATGGGTGTCTATATAATCTTTTTTTTCCAACCTCACGATTCATGTCTACAACCAATCATCAAAGTGCACATCAAAATGTTGAGATTAGGACGTATAGGGAATGTTTAGCAGTACACTATGAAAGGTTCAGATTGTATAACTCTTTAAGACACCATTACAAATAAGATGTTTTTATATCAACTGAGCTTCTATTTGTTTCCTTTTTAAACAATTAGCACATGGACAAGTATATATTCCATTTATATCTCTCACATTTTGTTCGTTAAATTGTAGAAAGTCTTTAATGTCATTCTCATATACCTTATTGATTTAACTTGCATTCATCAAACTTCAATCATGTGAAAAATAGGAAATAACATAAGAAAGGGGCTTGGATTGTGATTTAAAATTTTCATAGTTTTTCCCTTGTATCATCTCAATATACATAGTCAAATGATACGTAGATGAATATACTACGATATATTAAATGATTTCGCAAGTTCAATTTTAACTTTTCCTCCTTCAGTTAGAAAAGTAGTTATAATATCCAATGTAAAAAAAATAAAAGTAAATATACTCAGTATTTTTATACTAGTTAGTCACAAACTACGTCTCGTTCCTAACAACCAACCATGTTCAAGTAAGTAGATTATCGTTGCGAATTATAACACATAATTATTGTCCAAGCCACTCCTCACTCAATGCAGTATTCTTTCACAAGTTACGCCTTACTCAATGCAGTATTCTTTCACAAGCCACACTTGGCTTGAAGTAGTTACAAACTCTTATTGATCAATATGAAAAGATTTTTAGCTAAAATTTAAGAGGAGTGAATTGAACTTTTAAAAATTTTCGCAAAGATTAAGAAAAATATTGAAAGAAAGAATGAATCTTTTCAATGGAAATAGTTTATTGTTGGATTAGTAGTTACACAATTGAAAATCAATTAATTGAAACACAAAAAGAATCAATTGAAACAACAGTCATTACAATGCAACGTATAAACAATCAATTCAAACAATCAATCAATCAATTAAATTGTTTTCTTGTCAAAAATCCACCTGGAAATAGTAATCAATTAAATTGGAAAACAACGAATTTAAAATTCTTAGATTCCTACAAGATCACAATCAATTAAATCAGCAAAACAATATGTTTTGGTTTTCCAGCAAATCAACAACACAGAGGAATAGTTGATTAACTTACAGAGTCCACAAATTGATTTTATGTGAATTATTAACTTACCTAGAAAACTCAATCAACATAATATTTATGCTCTCAATATCACTTTAAATGTATCAATTCAACCACAGATAAAAAAGTTAATCTTGAACAAATTTGATCCACAATAACAGTAAGAGCATAATAGTGAAAAACAATCAATTAAGATTAGAAACAATTAATTGAAAATCATGCAAAGTCAGAAAATTATGCAGTATTGAATTTGCAAATCAAGATCAGGGTAAAGAATGATCAAGAACACCAAGATTTATACTAGTTAGCTCTTCCTCAAGAGCTATTTCTAGTCTCCTTGCCAATAAGCAAATAAAGAAAGAATTTTGCACCCTACAAGACCACTACCAACACACTAAAGAACCCTACTACACCCCTACAAGAGTAAACTCTATACAACTATAGTCCCAGAACACTTTCAATCAATGAAATTGAACAACAAAAATGCTATGCAGCCTACCCAATCACAAACCAGAGGAATATACAAGGCTACAGTAACTTCCCTAAGTGAAAACTAGATAGAAAACCAATGTACTATAATCACAGTAGTGGATGAGCTCCAAGAATTCCTTTCTTGATTACCTTTTATTCAACAACACTCATAGTTCACAACAACCTCTTAGCTTTGGCTTTTCGAGTTTTGAAAGCTTTTTTTATTATTCAAATGAATTTTTTAGAAGCTTTTATATATGTTTCAAAATTGTTTTAAAATTTATTACAATTATATTAAAAATAAATTAATTCCTTGGTGTCAGGATATTTTAGTTTGTTGTTTTTGAAAAACAATTTGTTGAAAACTTTAGTGAATAATTTTTGCAAAAAATAATAGTTAGTCCAATTCTAGTTTTATATTTCAAAACGACTCAGGAACATTAGAGTTCAATCGAATAACATATGATGCATGTACATGATAAGACGATACACACACACACACACACACTAATACTAAGTTATCTTCAAGTCTCCTTTGTATTTGGCTTGAGTTGACTTCATCAAATACATAGACAACAACATTGTTAACAATCCCCCCTATGTGATGAAGTCAATATGGTGGGTTGAGTTACTTCATGTAAAACCTATAAGATCTCAACTAGAATGATGTAATATTATTATGCTCAAGTCGAAATAAAAAATGGTTGATTGACAAATTCAGTCGATGCAATCAACATAATGAGTAAATCAATTGAAACAAAAAATCACTCGATTTATTTTTCTTTCATCTCAGGAAACAACAAAGAAATACGTTGAACAGAACTCTCCCATCCTAGTAAAGTCCCCTTGAATGATATACAATTCTATTACAAACACAATTCATGAATTCTTTATTAAAATCAAAGATATAGGTGTATAAGATAAAACAAATTTCAATTCCTTGGTGCAATTCAAAATGCTTCATTCCATATGATTACTAAACCAAAGATTTACAAACTATATCAAATCATATCAAACCATACTGATTGCATGCAAAACATGTTACCCATATTTAACCAAACCTAGACCAAATGAGAACAAACCTAAAATAATAATACAACTAACTAAAGCATCAAAAGCCAGCAAAACAACAAACACACTTCTTCTCCCCCATTGAGCTCATCAAATACTATTGAAGAAGCATAATGCCAAACAAAACATGAACCTAAAGAAGAAAATGAAACGGAGGACATGATGAAAATTCACAGTTGATCCTAAGTGCTTGAGCCATAGTACATATCAGCCAACTGATCTATAATTGCTTTAATTTGCCCATCCAGATGCTGAAATCGTGCAGCACAAAATGTGTAGTGATCTTTTCTATCACTTGCCATGGTGTTAAGTCATCCAAGCACCATTTGCTCAAACCTTGATAAAGCTTCTCCTCTATCTATAGGTGGCACATAAGGAATCATAGTGCAATTTTCAGCAGTACCATCTCTAGGTTGTCCAACACCAGCACCAACATCAACACCCACAACTTCTCCAGCTTACTGCTAATCTCCTTCTTCCTCTTCAACATGAAAAATCTAGTATTGATCATTTTCTTTCTTTGAGCCAATCTTCTGTAGTGTTGCATAAGTTATTTTGTTGTGTGGCTTTACCACTTCAGTTAGTTCACCCTTAAGGTCGACACCAAAATGTTCAATAAATTTTGAAACCAACACCACATAGAGAATTCTTTAATCAGTAAGCTTCCTTGTTTTGCTCATGTGATCCTTTATCACATTAATCAAATTAATCTTGAAGTGATGTATAATTGATGAGAACCAAGAGCTTAAGTTTAATCAGACTCAAGAACATGCAAATCTAAGCAATCCAAATGACACTTTGGAAATTCCAACTAGACCAATCACAATGTCAAGGGCCAAAAAGCTAAAGGACACATTGAGTGGGTTGGTTTAAGACATTTACGTTAAGCAAACAAATTTGAAGACTGACTTTGAACCTGACTTCGTTCTTAATTTGATATGAGAAGATGAGGGATTAAATGAAGGAAGTTTGGGCCAAAAATAATCCAATTGAAGCCTAGGGTCCATATGTCATGTGCCACCAGAGTCAATTTAAGTGTAAATGGGCTATTTTGGGATAAGACTAAATTTTGAAGAGTCATCCATTATTCTAGAGTAATTTAAAATTTTGTTTTGATGTATTTTGGTTAATTTTCCATAGGGCTTAGAGTAGTCATGCTTAGTAAACTATGTTTTTCGCATTCCCATTTTGTGTAATTAATTAGTCATCTGAAAGTGTGCTAAAATGATGTTGTTACATTAAGTCTGGAGGCTTCTCGGCTAATGAGGAGTCAGGTCACCTTTTAGAAGCTAACAAAAGTCTATTTAAGTCAGAAAAACACATGTAAACATGGACTTGAATTTGAAATACGAATTTTATTATGAAAATTTTAGAAGTGAGAGTTGCTCTCTTGAGTTCTTCATTGGACTTGCAAACTTATCAAGGGCTGATCAACCTTGTAGCATTTATTCATACTTTATGGTTTTTGCTATGTTCTGCAACGCAGGGGTTCTGAGTAGATCATCCTGAATCAGAATACTTAGGGATCTTGGGGCATTCAAATACTCTTTGTTGTTGGTTCTGGGCTTTATTCCTATCTGGGTTCACATGATTTGGTAATCAAAGCTTCGTTCCTAGCAGTCAGGTTATATCTTCTATTGTTTTACTAGTTATCCTATTCTAAAATATTTGTATCCATTTTGTTCATTTTGTTTTTGAAAAAAAAAGACATCACACAAAAAAATAGTGGAAAAAAAAGAAAAGATAAGAAGTATAACATTTTGTGTTTCTATTTTAGAAAAAAAAAAACATATTTTGTATTCATTGAGAGGGCATCATTCTACTTGGTGCTTGCCTGGATTGAGTTGTAAGACCTTTTAAGAGTTAACAGAGAGGTCTGAAAAAAAAATTCAAGAGTGTTTGAAAATTTATTAAAATAGAAAAAGCCAAAAATACAGAGCAAAGAAGAGTGTAGAGCACCATCCTTGAGTGTAAACACGTGAGGAATAAATTTTTATCACTAAGACTTTCATTTCAGCTTCTACAAATGATAAACATAGAGGGAAATTCTGGAGGCTATTAAACCTTGATTTTACTCTTAAAGCAATGCAACAACAATTTGAGAGATTAAATGTGGTGTTGGGAGATATAAGGGACAAAATGGATAGGCAAGATGAGAAATTAACCAATCTTTAAAATGATCAATCTGACGATGGGAATAGTTCAAGGGGAAATAGGAGAAACCATGAAGGGAGTGAAGATGATGTCTCTGTTAGAGGAAATAGAGGGGAGACAAAGGAGGAATATGATTTTGTGATGGGTACAAACAGGTGTAGAGGAGATAGGCATGAGAAAAATGACAGACAATTTGATCGCAGAGATGGAAGCCTTAATAACATCAAAATGAAAATACCTTATTTTCAAGGGAGGAATGATCCTGAAATATATTTGGAGTGGTAGAAGAAAATGGAGTTCATCTTTGACTGCCATAATTATTTAGATGCAAAAAAGATGAAGTTGGTTGTGATAGAGTTCACTGATTATGCCATAGTGTGGTGGGATAAATTAGTCTTGAGTAGGAGGAGAGATGTAGAGACGCCGATAGAAACATGGAGAGAAATGAAGGCTTTAATGAGAAAAGTGTTTGTTCCCAGCCATTACTATAGAGACCTCCATAAAAAATTGCAAAGACTTATGCAGGGCTCTAAAGGTGTTGAGGACTACTATAAAGAAATGGAGATGGCAATGGTGAGAGCTGTTGTAAATGAATATAGAGAAGCAACCATCGAATGGTTTCTCAGTGGGCTGAACAAAGAAATCACACATGTTGTAGAGTTGCAACATTATGTAAAAGTAGGAGATGATAGAGGAGCTCCTTGGGGCTTTTGGCTTATTGAATCTACATGTGATGTTGTAGAGTATGGAGGAAGCTTGCACCAATCCAAATGAACATGAGGAACTCTTCTTGAATGTGGAAGCAAAGGAAGATTGTCAACACTAGATTTCGTCCGGATTAAAAAATGTTTTGAAATTTTAATCATTTAGTAAACTTTGATTCTTGTCTCTAAATCTCTCTTATTTTCAAAAATGATAAAAAATAAATTTATTTGTAACAAAATAAAAAAAATTGTCACCAACACCTTTCTTTCAACGCCCCTAGCATTGTTGGCCCAATTCTCTTATCCTCTTACCCCGGCCCCCCCCCCCACACCTCATTACTTTGCACACCTCCAGATCTTCCAATCCTGATCTTCGTACAGGACAAAATCAGCACACAACGCCAACTCCTGCTCCACTACCGTGGCAAAGCAAGCTTGTCCCCTCTGCAAGAAAACGATCCCAAAACCTAAAAATGCAGGGAATGTCCCCTAACGGACAGAAAAAGGACTTGGTCTCCTACGATTTTTTGAGGATATATTACCAGCAGTATAGAAGTGGAGGGAGAGGTTCGGATTATTACCTTCACTCGAGAATGCAAAGAGCACAAGATCAGTAGAGCACAAAAACACAAACACAAAAGAAAGCAGATTCGTAATACGAGAGAAATACATTTGGAGAAGAAAGAAGATGATTACAAGAAATTGCAAGAACACAGTATCAGGATCAACAAATTACAAGGAAGGAGCAGGTATGAACTCGATGATCTGATGCTATATGTTATTTTTTGAATCTCCACGAATGCCATATTCTGTTTGTCTTGCTGCCTTGTTTTATGCATTCATGTAACCCTCCTTCACTCATTCACTACCCCTGTATTCGTCTCCGAACCCAACGCTCAACCCTGTTGCTACCTCTTCTCAAGATGCTCCACGGCAAGCTCCATCGAACCTTCAAAACAGCCCCCACCACGCCTTACTAAGCCCAAAAATACCACTCTGACACCCCCCATTTCTCACCAAATACCTTCACAGAAACCTCATACTCTACCCACTTAATGTTTGATCCAACCGCATTACTATAAAAAAACTTCCCAACATTCCACTAGCTCCGCCGTAGCCTCCAAACAGCCGAAACTGTGCCGCCATCGACGCCAACGACGAGTGGATACCCCGTCGTCAACCCCATTCACTCTTCCTCCCCATCGCCACAACCAAAACCCCTAGAAAAATTCTCCTTCCCTGTTTCCATCCCTTCGTATTCGCCGAAATACTCCACCACCACAACCCGAGCCACTCACCCGCGAGCCAAACCGCCACCACAACCCGAGTCACTCCCCCGCGAGCCAAACCGCCACCGCCAGCCGCTGAGCGTCACCGTCGTGCCTTCAATCCCATCGCTGCCCCCCTATCCGTCACCTTTCATTACAAAAACCGCCCCATAACCATTGTCGCCGGAAACCGAGGTCACCTTCCACTACCTAACACTAACGCCCCTCACCACCATTGCTACCTTGTTAATAGCCTTCTTTTTCTCTGTCGTCTCGACCATAACAGCAACGCACTGTACCCCTTTTCCACCTAACCCTAATTTGTTTAAAGTGAAAATTAGAATGTGTGATTTGGGCTTAGCCCATTATTTTGTCTTCATTGGCATTGGCAGCGTGAGAGAGAAGCATGATTAGGTAGTAGCATTTTTTTTAGTTTAGTTTAATCAATTAGCGAAAGCAGAGAAAAAAATAGAATTAAAAGAAATAAAGAAGGAGGAGGGGTGATGTGAGAATAATAGGCTTGGGTTGATAAGTCTAGGAGGTGCCGAATTGAAATGGCTATTTTAGCCTTGGATTGGAAAGAAAAAGTATGAAAAGTGCAGTAGCCGTGGTTTTTTTTTTTTTTTTTTGGGGTATAAGAATATAATATGAAAACAAAGGGGTTTGAAAGCAAAAATGAAAATAAAAAATGCAGGAAGTTTGATAATAAAAGGGGATATGTAATTTAAAAAGAGATAATGTTTATTTTTAATGGAAGGTGGACCCCACAATAATGATTGGTTACTTTATAAGTTTTAGTAATCCATTTATTCTACCTTGGATTTCATATTCTCCACTGCAACGTCATTGTTAATATTTTAGGCATATGTTCTTAATAATAGTTATTCACGCATGTTTCTCTTTCACTTCCAATTTTTATCACAAAATTTTCTCTTGAAAAAAAACTCCAAAATGATTTTTGTACAATAAAAAGCTTTGGAAGTAATTTTAATTTTTAATTTTATGATTTGTACGATTTTAAATAACATTTTAATTAAGTCTCTAAAGGCTATTCATGCCATGTGAGGTTTTATTAAAAATGATTTTTTTGATTAAATTCCAAATAACCATTCGCGTTATGCGGAATTTAATTCAAAAAATTCCAACTCCATTTGGAATATCAAAGGGCCGTACGCGTCAAACGATATCTAAAGTGAGGTTTAATTTCCAAAATATCTAATCTCAAAAAATAAAAATATCAATTTTCAAAACTAGAAGTATATAAAACTTTCAAAAATTAAAAAATATCAAACACACAAACAAACAATTTTCTACATAGAACTACGTAATCCTGATTCTCCATCTCTGATGGAGATACGTAGGAGCAAGGTTAAACCTTGTCGGGCCCCTTTTGAAAATAAAAAATGTTTTGTTTGCTTTTATTTCTGTTTTTCGTGAAAAATAAATATTTCAAAAATTACACTCATTTCGTTTTATTCAGTTAAAGGTACCGTCTCAGGACGGGCGCCGTGGGGGGCTAATGTCTTCCCCACACGTAACCGACTCCCGGACTTGTAATCCGGTTTTCACATATCAGTCTTATCCTTGTTTTCTTTGGTTTTCCATAGTTTTCTACGAAAACTATGGTGGCGACTCCCCTCTTTTAAAATTAACATTATTTGATTTTCGGATCGCCGTCCCGTCGTGACCCCGGTTGCGACAAAGATGATAAAGAACCGTGGAGGTGATGGAAGAAAAGGATAAGCTTATGGTGGAAGCTTCAAAGCAATGGATGAACTAGTGAATGAAAGTGTTCTTGGAGGAGGTTGGGCCAACGACTAACTGTTCTTCGAGGCTTCTTGGAGAAGAAGACTCAAAAGGAAACTTGAAACATGAGTTGAAAAATGGCTAACCTTTCGTTATACAATCAAGCTTGAAAATTACATTGCATGCCACCTCTATTTATAGAGTGCAAGAGAGGAAGAAGCTTGTATGGGAAGCTAGCTAATCCTAGCTTCTATGACAAGCTTCTAACCTTAGCTTTCTATGACAAGCTTTTCAAACCTAGCTTGCACCCCAAGGCTCTTACAAGGTGATGACAAGTGGCACAAGGAGAGAGCTTCTCCCAACACTTACACCATATTGCCCAAAAATACAAAGCCCAAATTTATTCTACTTTGCCCAAATACAAGGCACAAATTATTCTAAACTATTCTAAAAAATTTATACAAATTAGAGGACTTCTCCTTGATACTTTATTTTCTCCAAAGTGATTTATTCAGTTTTGCATTTAGGTCCGATTGAAAGCCCAAATGGCCTGAGATGGGCCCAATCTTCTAGAAAGTTCTTGATTCACCCTTGGCTCTTTGTCCTCTTCATTCTTTGATTAATGTCGATGGGACCTTTTTCCATTAGAAGAAATGGTGCATATGGCCATTAAGGTGGAGAGGCAACTTAAGCAAAAAGGAATCTCAAAGTACCACACTAGTTCTAGTTCATCATTCAAACGAAGCTGGAAGAAGGAAGAAAAGAGCACTCCAAAAGAACCATCCAAAAACAAAATTGCAGAGGATTTGAAGAGCAAAGGTAAAGTTGAAACTCAATGCACTCGCGATAGAAATATAAAATGTTTTAAATGTCTTGGATCAGGTCACATAACATCACAATGTCCAAGCAAGAGAGTCATAGTTTTGCATGACAATATTGTGGAATCTCAAAGTGAAGGAGATGAATCCATGACTGAATTTGAAAATCATAGTGATGATGGAGTTGAATATGTAGCTGAGGGAGAAACACTTGTAACTAGGCATGTTGTGAATTTCCAAGTTAAAGAAGATGATATGAAACAACAAAGGGAAAATATCTTTAATACTCCCTGCCTAGTCAACAATAAAGTATGTAGTATGATCATAGATGCTGGAAGATGCATAAATGTTGCGAGTACCACATTGGTTGAGAAGCTAAAATTGCCAACAATTAAACATCCCAAACCTTACAAGTTGCAGTGGCTGAATGATTGTGGGGAGGTTAGGAAAGAAACAAGTTCTGGTTTCATTTTCAATTGGTAAATACAATGATGAAGTGTTGTGTTATGTTGTTCCTATGCGTATTGGACACTTACTCTTGGGGAGACCATGGGAGTTTGATCGAAGGGCAACCAAGGATGGTTATACAAATAGGTATTCTTTTGTGAGCAATAACAGGACCATCACTCTCGCACCACTTACTCCTATCCTAAGCAAGTGTATGAAGACCAGCTAAAAATGAAAAGTGAAAGAGAGAAAAAATAAATTGAGTTGAAAAGTGAAAAAAATGAATAAGAAAAAAATGAGTTTGAGGTAAAAGGAAAAAGAAGAGAGGAGAGGTAGAAAGAAAAAAAAATATGCTAAACAAAGTGAGGTAAGAGTAGCTTATTTTATCAAACAACCAATACTTGTATTTGTCAACAAGGAGGCTTGTTTGAGCGCTAATTGACTTGACCCTTCTCTTCCTAGTCTTGTTAATTATTTGTTACAAGTATTTGGAGATTTATTTCCGGATAAAAGCCGTAGTGGATTTCCATCGATTAGAGGAATTGAGCATCAAATAGATTTCATTCCTGCTCCAATTCGGCCAACATAAAGGTGCAATCCTGAAGAAACCAAAGAATTACAAAGCCAGGTTGAAGAGCTTTTGGCAAAAGGACATATGAGGGAGAGTTTGAGTCTTTGTGCAGTTCCAGTTCTACTTGTGCCAAAGAAGGATGAAACATGGCGAATGTGTTGTGATTGCAGGGCTGTAAACAACATTACGGTAAAATATCGCCACCCTATCCCTATATTAGATGATATGCTGGATGAATTACATGGATCCACTCTATTTTCAAAAATTGATTTGAAATCTGGATACCATCAAATCAGAATCAGGCAAGGTTCGAAAAGAAAGGTGAGCATAATGCTCATGTATGTTTTGAATCAAATTTAACTGAAGTTTCCCATAATACTTGGTGGATTGGTTCTGGATGTACGACTCATGTTCTAATATGATGCAGGGATTACTTTCAACCCAGACCATAAAACCAAATAAAAAGTTTGTGTTCATGGGGAATAGAGAGAAGGTTCCAGTGGAAGCTGTCGAGACTTATCGTTTAATCCTTGACACTGGATTTTATTTAGGCTTGTTGGATACTTTTTATGTACCTACTATCTCTAGAAATTTAATTTCCTTGTCTAAACTTCATGTTACTGGATACTCTTTTAAGTTCGGGAACGGTTGTTTTAGTTTATATAAGAGTACTTGTATGATTGGATCTGATACACTTTCTGATGGTCTATATAAAGTGAATCTTGATAATTTATATGCTGAAACTCTTATGAGTGTTCTGCTTACTTGTGGCATAAGCGTTTGGGACATATTTCCAAAGAAAGGATGGAAAGATTAATAAAGAATGAAATTCTTCCGAATTTAGATTTTACTGATCTGAATGTATGTGTGGATTGTATTAAAGGCAAACAAACAAAACACACAAAGAAATGAGCCACAAGAAGTAGTCAGCTTCTTGAAATTATACACACTGATTTATGTGGTCCTTTTGATGTAAATTCTTTCAATAAAGAGAAGTACTTTATCACCTTTACAGATGACTTTTCACGTTATGGACATGTCTATTTACTGCATGATAAATCTCAAGTAGTGAATGCCTTGGAAATTTATATAAATGAAGTGGAAAGGCAATTAGACAGAAAGGTGAAAGTTGTCAGATCAAATAGAGGTGGTGAGTATTATGGAAGATATGATGAAAGTGGTCAACATCCTGGTCCGTTTACTAAGTTCCTTGAGAAACGTGGTATTTGTGCTCAATACACAATGCCTGGTACACCACAACAAAATGGTGTGTCAGAAAGGCATAATCGAACCTTAATGGATATGGTTAGGAGCATGTTAAGTAATTCATCTTTACCCGTATTGTTATGGATGTATGCTTTAAAAACTGCCATGTATCTATTGAATAGGATTCTTAGTAAGGCAGTTCAAAAGACACATTTTGAATTGTGGATAGGAAGGAAACCCAGTTTGAGACACCTGCATGTGTGGGGTTGTCAGGCAGAAATTAGAATATACCATCCTCATGAAAGGAAACTGGATGCAAGAACGATCAGTGGATATTTCATTGGTTATCCAGAAAAAATCAAAAGGGTATATGTTTTACTGTCCTACTCGTAGTACAAGGATTGTTGAAACTGGAAATGCTCGGTTCATTGAGAATGGTGAAACCAGTGGGAGTGAAGCTTAACGAAATGTGGAGATTAAGGAAGTTAGAGTAAAAGTTCCTTTAACTAGTATTTCTACTTCAAAAATTGTTGTTCCTCATTTTGATGAAGCACACAACGATCAAGAAGAACAAATTAATGGTCCCAAAGTTAACAATGAACTTGTAGTAGAACAACCACAAAAAATAGTATTAAGAAGATTTCAAAGAGAGAAGAAATCTGTTATTTCGGATGATTATGTGGTTTATCTACAAGAGTTAGAAAATGACTTAAGTATTGATAATGATCCAGTTTTATTTTCAGAAGCCATGAATGATGATAATTCTGATAAATGGTTAGATGCCATGAAAGATGAGCTTAAATCAATGGCACAAAATTGTGTATGGGACCTTGTGGAATTGCCAAAAGGATGTAAGAGAGTTGGTTGTAAATGGGTCTTTAAGACTAAACGTGACTCTCATGGCAATATCGAACGTTACAAGGCTAGATTGGTTGCCAAAGGTTTTAGTCAAAAGGATGACATTTATTATAAGGAAACATTTTCGTCTGTTTCTAAGAAAGATTCTTTCAGAATAATCATGGCATTGGTAGATCATTATGATCTTGAGTTGCACCAAATGGATGTTAAATCCGCTTTTCTGAATGGGGATTTAGAAGAGGATGTTTATATGGACTAACCAGTACCGTTCATTGAAGAAGGAAAGGAACACATGGTGTGTAAAGTTAAGAGGTCAATATATAGACTTAAATAGGCTTCCAGGAAATGGTATCTTAAGTTCAATGATACTATTACATCCTTTGGATTTGAGGAAAACATTGTTGATTGATGTATATATCTGAAGGTCAGTGGGAGCAAGTTTATATTTCTAATTCTGTATGTTGATGATATCTTGCTTGCAACTAATGATCTTGGTTTGTTAAGTGAGACTAAGAAGTTTCTCTCTAATAGCTTTGAAATGAAAGATATGGGTGAGGCATACTATGTGATAGGAGTATAAATATTTCGTAATAGATCACAAGGATTGTTGGGTTTGTCTCAGAAAGCATATATTAATAAAGTTTTAGAGAAATTTAGAATGGATAAGTGTTCAACATCAACCGTTCCAATACAGAAAGAACATAAATTTAGTCTCATGCAATGTCCAAAGAATGATTTGGAACGGAAACAGATAGAGAATATTCCTTATGCATCAATTGTTGGGAGTTTGATGTATGCTCAAACATGTACGAGGCTAGATATTTGTTTTGCAGTTGGTATGCTTTGTAGATATCAAAGTAATCCAAGATTGGATCATTGGAAAGATGCAAAGAAAGTCTTAAGATACATACAAGAAACAAAGAATCACATGCTTACTTATAGGAGGTATGATCACCTTGAGGTGATTGGATATACAGATTCAGATTTTGCCGGTTGTATAGATACCAGAAAGTCTACCTTTGGCTATGTGTATCTTTTAGTCGGAGGAGCGATTTCATGGAAAAGTGCGAAGCAGTCAGTCATTGCTGCATCCACAATGGAAGCTGAATTTGTGGCATGCTTTGAGGCCGCAATTTAGGCTAATTGGCTACGAAATTTTATTTCAGGACTTGGAGTTATTGATAGTATTGTCAGGCCGCTGAAAATTTATTGCGATAATTCCGCATCAGTCTTCTTTTCTAAAAATGGCAAGTATTCCAAAGGTGATAAACATATGGAATTGAAATTTTCGTTAAAGAAGAAGTTCAGAAACGTAGAGTGTTGATAGAACATGTTAGCCCTGAGCTTATGATTGCTGACCCTTTTACAAAAGGGTTACCGCACAAAGTATTTACTGGCCATGTAAAAAATATGGGCATTATGTGTACTAGTGAATGTTAAAGGTTTATTAATGACTATTTAACACTCTGAGCTCATTATTGTTCAAGTTTCTGAAATATATGTTTTCTACTTTATGAATATGCATGCAAAATATGATTTTGATGTAGAAAACAGATTATGTTATTGATGATGAAAGATGACATTATGTTTGAACCCATTATGGACTTCTCATTATGAGGTCATATTAACGAGAAGGACGATACAGTAGTACATGGAAGAGAATGTGTCGATTGAATGACATGTAACCGCCATGACTCTTATTATTCCTATATCTTTAAGTATGATGAATGATGGAACCAATTTATTGAAGGCCCTTTAATGCGCATTATGATTTATTAAATCATGAAGTATTATGGCATCACATGAGTCAAGTGGGAGAATGTTAGAAAATAAATAAATTATTCCATAATGTGACTTATGTGAAATATCATTATGGTCCTGTATGTGATTTAATAAAATAAAAGGACATATTGGTAATTATGAGAAGTTATTTATGTCATAATTATATGATGGTAACCAACTTGATGGCAGTCAGTTACAAATATTATTGATAATAACCAAATTAATGAAGATTAGTTATTATTTTATAATAACTGATGGTAACCAATTTGATGGACATTGGTTATATAAAGATAGGGTTTTGTCTCTGCAGTATGAGAGTTCTACACAATATACCATCAATAAAGTGTGTAGAGAGAAAAGTGACTCAAAGAGATAGATTGAGAGAAGGAGATTGAAGTGAAAGAGATTGAAGTACAATTGATTAGATCTCTCATGGATTAAGGTAAGTCTCTCTCACTATCCTATATTATGTGAGAATCATAGATTTTAAGATCCTGTGGAATATTAATGATTGATTATTCCTAATTATGTTTAAACTTACAGATCTACCACACAGGACGACAATGGAAAGCATAAGACAACACAAACTAAGAGCTACGGAGTTGAAAACTAATCACCAAATATTCATAGAGAGAGAGTACACATACAAAAAATTGTTTAGGAGTGAGGAATGTCATTATCTTTCTAGACTGAGGATTGAAATCCATTAGGTACACTCATGGTCATTGACGAAGCTACATTATCATGAGAACGATTGGAGTTTACAAGAATTAAAATAATATTCAAAGGATATAATGATAAATGGAAGGGTGTTTTGTGTGACATTGGAGGAAGAGACATCAAAGGTAGACCAAGACAAATATAGAGGGTGGCATCGAGATAATATCCTCTATGATACAAACTTATAGGTTCTGATACAAGCTCATCAGTTAAACCTATGGTTAGAGATAATCCACAATATAACGATGAGGAGCGGCATAAGATGGACGAGAAGGGGCCAAAAAGTGGAGGAACCAACAGATGAGTCATCGAAGAACCCAGATGAAGCCTACATACAAGTTAAATCCAATGAAGCACACGATAGTGGGTTACCTCCAACAGCTAGAACTTGGAAACTACACCGGAATGTAATTGCAATAGCATGTGCTCCGGATATGGTAAGGGTTATTCCGGACGCTAATTCTGATCCAAATTTGGCTTTCAGAACAGCCCATACCAGAAAGTGTATTTCCACGAAAAAAAATTTCTGGAATAGGCTGTTCCGGAAGCTAATTATGGATCCAAAATTGACTTCCAGAACAATCCATTCAGGAAGTATTTTTTTCGTGGAAATACATTTCTGAAATGTGCTGCTTCGGAAGCTAATTCTGGATATGTAATTAGCTTCTGGAACAACCCATTCCGAAAGTGTATTTCCACGCAAAAAAGCCCACCCCCAATGGCAGAATCATCACCGAATCATTTCCAAACCTTTAACAAATCATCTTTACCTCATACGGTTTTCAAGGCTATAGACGACAGTGAACTCCAGAACTCAAATCGACGATAGCAGCTGCAACGGAATGGAGATGTGAAATGGTTGGAGGTGGGCGACACAGTGAATGGAGGTGGAAAAGAATGAAGGTGGAAGAGTATACGAGGTTAAAATAGTCTGCACATTAAAATATGGAGGTGCCTAAAGAAACAATTGGAAGTGCCTCTATAAACACTTGGAGGTGCGGGAAGAAGCAGTGATAAAGATGGGTTAAATTAGGGGACAACAAGGTAGCCAAGCATTGGTTAGGGCAAAATTCCTCTAATACGAAGAACGATATTAGATTGGTGGAGGATGATTAATTGAAGGAGGGAGAGCCACACAATAATTGTATCACTATGGTCGGTAACAACCTATACAAAAATCAAGGCAACCAATGGTGGCCAACAAGGAAGGTAATCACCCAACTTCAAGAAAACTAAGGAAAATCACATATAGAGAAGATGAACAAAATAGGGGATGGCTTTCAACTCATCAGCAAAGTACCTATGGACCTGAAGGAGTTCAGTGCAGGGTGATTACTATGGCAGGGAGAAACTAGTAAAGTGGCAATCAACATCACAATGGCCACTAAAACAGGCTAATGAGGAGTAGTGACATAAAGAAAACAAGGTCAATAACTCATAACCCGTCCATCTCCTTATTTGATAGCCATACTTGAAATTGTAATATGCTCTATTAGATAAAGGAAGGTAGTACCAAAGTGATGAAATTGTGGGAGATAGTTTAGGAAATAAGGGCCACAAGTTTAGTTAGTGACGATACAATAATAAATAAATTTAAGGACATGGAGGAGAGAGACAAAAATATGAGTAAGTAGAGAAAGTGGCAAGGGGGATAATTGAAGCAATTCTAGCTTCAATTACATGCTTCAATGTGTTTCTTCTTAAAGGTTTGATCTTTTCAATGAAAATTGGAGTAGATGCAGCGGAAGAATTGATGTTTGTGGTGGATTGAAGTGTTTGAGATGGAATTTGGAGTGAATTAGGTGTAAGGTTAGGCCAACACATGTAGGAGGAAGTCTAGAAAAGGTCTTATGTAAGACTTATCTAGAGAGAACCTTAACAAGAGTAGAAGTGCTGAAAATATTTTGGTAGCAATTCAATATATTAATCAATGTTATTCTACAAGAGGAGAACACCTTTATTTAGAGGAAAAAAATTAAGACTAACCCTAGCTTCTATGACAAGATTCTTAAAAGCTCTCAAATTAGAGAATGACACATGTCAATCCATGAATGGAGAGGATCCTCTCCATTGGCAAGGTATGTGGCAAGGAGGACGGAAAGAATGTGTAGGTGCCACCTAAGCCCTATTTAAATTCCTATACTAACTTGGCCAAAAATACAAGGCCAAAAATCCTATTTTACTTGGCTCAAAATATAAGGTCCAAAACAAATTCTACACTACTTTACAAGTAGAGGTTTTATAATATTGAAGCTCCAAAGTCTCTAGAGTGATCTTCAATTTTGAACTTGATCCCAAAAATTTGTTTAGATGCCCAAACAAACCCAATTAAGCACAAACTCTTTATAAGCTCTTGATTAAGACTCTAGCTCAGTGACATCTTTATTCTTGTCTGCAGTCTTGGAAGCAAGATCAATGTGAACTCAGTTAGGAATAATCCCCAGAACCCAGAACAAAAAGTATTTGAATGCCCCAAGATCCCTAAGTATTCAGATATAAGATGATCTACTCAAAACCCTTGTCTTGCGAAAAAGAAACGCAACAAAGACCTTAAAGTATGAAAAATGCCACAAGGATGATTAGTCCTCGATAAATTGCAAGTCCAATGAAGAACTCAAGAGAGAAACTCTCACTTCTGAAATTTTCAGAATCAAATTCGTATTTCAAATTGAAAGTTGTTGTTTACATGTGTTTTCTGACTTAAGTAGATGTTTGTTAGTTTCTAAAAGGTAACTTAACTCTTCATTAGCCTAGAAGCCTCCAAAATGAATGCAACATCAACTTTTTGGCACTTATAGATGACTAGTTAATTACATTAAAATGGGAAAACGAAAAACACAATTTACTAAGCATGACTACTCTAAGCCCTATGGAAAATTAATCATAATTCATCAAAACAAAAATTTGAAATTCGTCTAAAATAATGGGTGACTCTTCAGAATTTAACCCTAGCCCAAAATATCCAATTTAAACTTAAATTAAATCTGGTGATGCATTATCTATGGGCCATTCACTTCAATTGACTTGTTTTTTGCCCAAATCTCCTTTGTTTAATTCCTTCATCAGTCCATATCAAATTCGGAATGTGATCAGGCTTAAATTCAATATTAGATTTGTTTGTGTAGTCAAAATGTCTTGAATCAGCCCAATCAATGCCTCTTTCAGTTTTTGGGCCCTTGACCTGGTGATTGGTGCACTTGGAATTTGCAAAGCGTCCTTTGGATTGTTTATTTGTGCAGGTGCTTGAGGTTGGTTAAACTTTAGCTCTTGGTTCTTATCATCCCCTCTCTCCTTAAAAGGATTCGACTTCGAATCTTCACGTGCCACATAAGGAGATAAATCAGCAACATTAAAAGTATCACTGACGCTATACTTACCTAGGAGGTCAACGTTGTAGGCATTGCCATTTATTCTTTGAATCACTTGAAATGGTCCATCTCCCCTAGGAGCCAATTTGGATTTTCTTTGGGTTGGAAATCTTTCTTTTCTCATGTGCACCCATACCCAATCTCCTGGTTCAAATATGACTCGTCGCCTTTCCTGCATTAAAACGACACCTATACTTATATCGGATGCATCACATTCTATTTCAAATGTTTTGTTAAAATCTAGAAGTGACAAAACAGGTGCAGAACACAATTTATTTTTAAGATCCTGAAATGCATTATTTTGTTCTTCTCCCCATTTAAACCCAATAGATTTCTTAATAATCTCAGTTAAAGGTGCAAATATAGTACTGAAGTCTTTCACAAATCATCTATAAAAACTTGCTAAGCCATGAAAGCTTCTTACCTCAGTAACTCTAGTTGGCGTTAGCCATTCTCTTATGGCTTTTACCTTTTCTTCATCCACCTTTATTGCTTAAGAACTCACAACATAGCCAAGGAAAACAATTTTACTCATGCATAAAGAACACTTTTTCAGATTTTCATACAAATTTTACTTTCTAAGGACATCATGAACATAATGCAAATGGTTAATGTGTTCATCAAGATTGTTGCTATAAATCAGAATATCATCAAAATATACAATAACAATTTTCCAAGAAATTCACGTAACACATGATTCATTAATCGCATAAAAGTACTTGGTGCATTAGTGAGTCCAAATGGCATGACTAACCCATATAGTCCATGTTTTGTTTGAATGTTGTTTTCCACTCATCACCTTCCCTCATTCTAATTTGATGGTATCCAGATTTCAAATCAATTTTTGAGAAAATAGAGGAACCGTGCAATTCAACAAGCATGTCATCTAACCTAGGAATAGGGTGACGATACTTTACCATACTTTTGTTTACAGCTCTGCAATCTCAACACATTTGCCATGTTCCATCCTTCTTTGGCACAAGTAGAACTGGAGCTGCACAAGGACTCAAGATCTCCCTCACATGTCCTTTGGCCAAAAGCTCTTTAACTTGCCTTTGTAATTCTTTGGTTTCTTCAGGATTGCACCTATAGGCTAGCCGGTTTGTAGTTGCACCAGGAATGAAATCTATTTGATGCTCAATTCCTCTAATGGGTGGCAATCCACTAGGGGTTTCTTTTGGAAACAAGTCTTCAAATTCTTGCAACAATGAACTAACAAAACTAGGAAGAGAGGGGTCAAGTGAATTAGAGGTCAAGCAAGCCTCCTTGTAGACAAATACAAGTATTGGCTGTTTGGTAAAATAGGCTACCCTCACTTCACTT
>Ga0099825_1002188_pt1 | contig 25869 bp, 11 predicted proteins | sample SiratroredBW_FD_76838 | JGI IMG/M metagenome (GOLD analysis project Ga0099825, IMG submission 76838) | Root nodule microbial communities of legume samples collected from California, USA - Siratro red BW | ecosystem: Host-associated > Plants > Roots > Nodule | place: USA: California | collected... | reverse complement strand
TAATAATATAATTTATAATAATATAAAAAAAAAAAATAATATATATATATATATATATATATATATATATATATATATATATATATATATATATATATATATATATATATAGATAGATAGATAGATATGTATAATATGTGTGTGTGTGTTTGATATATATAAATTTGAATCCTATTCCATTACCAATCTCAACTTCATTTTTTAATATTAAAATTTTCAATTTAACCTTATATTTTACAACTTATACTAAAAAGAATTGTAATTGTGTTTCTTGAAATACTAAACATGTAATTACCTACAAACATATATAATAACTAGTAAAATTGAACCCCTTTCGTGAATTTGTGAACTTAACAAAATAGTGAACTTTGGGGGTTTGGATACTTTGCAAGAAATGATTGATTTAAACCTTTTAACACAAAAAACAGTTTCATCTTCTAAACTTTTTTGTTGAAAACGTAATACATTTGAAGTTGAGAAGGCTTCTTTTATAATTCTTAGCATCGCATTCGAAGAGCATGTGATTTCAAAGTAAAGTTGCGACACTTTCACCGGATTCCACACCTGACACATATCCCTGCGCATCAGAAAAGATTAAAACAGAAGACGCAGCAACATCATGGTACAGATGAAATATGTGGCCTCTCGATATGGTTCTTTGATTCTCATCCCACTTTAGCTACTTCATTTCCCTATTGCCCAATGTTAAGTCTAGGTTCACTTCGTCGGATTTTTACTCCTCTACTTTTCCTTCTACAAAGGAAAAATTTTACGGACCAAAGCAAAGAGCATAACTTAGATACTGAGTTTGGACACAGCCAAGTTGGTTATGAAATGTTGGTGATCACTAGGAATTTTTTTAACTGTTGAAACTTCATATTTTGAGTTTGCCATATTCGAATACGTGGAAGGCCACAAGACTTACGCTTTTCAAAAATCAAAATGTCTAAGCCAATTTTGAGAATCAAGATATCACTCTAAACCCTAAAAAAAAACAAGTTCTTTTGTTGAAAATTAGTTATGAGCATAGACGCCAAGATCAAATGAGGAAGTCATTAATTAATTTTTTTTAAAAGAAAAGTGATAATTTGTATTATGGAAACGTCCTGATATAAATGAAGTAGACAATGGTTTGATATTCTGTTTTTTATGTGGATTGTTAGACTGACCAATGGGTATCTTTCACTGATAGATATTCCATGATTTTGATTTCTAAGGATTGGAGTGTTTGTTCCTGTTGGAAGAATTACATTAAAATGGAAGAATATTTTTCATTCAAGTTGTCATTATAGAATCACCTTGAGTCAAAACATGACTTGTTAAGAAAGAACTTTCCACAATTTGTTTGATATGATACTAATTTGAGAAAAGTTTAATTCAAAGATATACTTTATCGTTAAATATAGACCACATTAAGCCAAAATACTGTAAGAATTATTTAGTTTTAACTAGTAAGAATTAAAGTTATAAATAAATTAATAAACAAAGATTAAATTCAATTCGACTTATATATGTGTGGAAATAAATTAATATTTTGAAATGATTGCAACACAAACATAAGCTCTATATAAATTGAAATATGCATTCAAAAAGATTATTTTTATGTATAATTTAATGTTGTTTTAGAATCTGGAAACGAAATTAGTGTTAGAGTTTAGATTTTATGATTTAAATTAGTTTTCCTATATTTTATTTGTAATATACACTCATTTTTTAATTTGTGCGAATTCCAATACTTTCTTGCTCTTCGTTTTTTCATTCCTAAAATAACTTCATTTGTTATTCGTTTTTTCATTCTTAAAATAACTCCATTCCTCAGCTTTCATATATTCCATACTACGACTATCCACATTTAATAAAATAAAATAAGATAATATGAATGAAATGCCAACTCATAACATTTGGATTTTTCCGCTAGTGATTATAATGTGTGTCAATATTGAGCTGAAAATATTCACTTTCGCCGCATAATTAAGAATTTTGACGTAAATATATAACATATAAGAAGTTATTTGTTGTTAAGGAAAAGGACAAAATAATTAACATGAATTACAGAATTCTCTTGTAAGAATAGTAACCTTTCAGGCTCAGAAAAGAGAGATGTATGATAAATGAATCTCACTTGCATTTTAGTTGAACAGGATTTAATGCCCCTGTTAAGTATAATAGTATTTAGTATATTTTTAACACTTCTCATTATTAATTAAAATGTATATATAGCTTGTTAAATTAAATGAAGAGAAAAGGTTTGCACCCTTAATTAGGTATCTCGTATCTACGTATTTCAATTAAGAATAAAACATGTATCAGAATTATCACAAGTTACGTAGTTGTAGTTATTTATTAGGGATTAAAAACTCGCATTTCAATTCAAATGGAACTAAAATCGCATTAAAACTTAATAAATACTAGTAAAATTAAATTTCTTCTTTTTTTTTCGGCAAATATCTTCCCTCTGGTCCTTAATATAAGACACTTCTACCATAGCCACTCAAACCAATTAAATAAATTTGTTTTTTTTTTTTTACTTTATTGAATTTTCGAAACAATTTTACCAAGATACCCAATTTATCCTCATTATTAATAACTTTTAAAATTCTCTTCGCGTTATTTATCATAAAAAAAATCATATTTATAATATTTAATTTGGACAAACCAAGAAAATAAAATTTAATGCTTCATAAAAATTATGAAATGTCTTATAAAATGGACTACAAATTTCGTCTAAATTATGGTTTTAGATCTATTACGTTAAGTTTGAACACTGAATTTTACAATTTTAAAAATATTTAAATATATTAAATTTAAATTATTTAATTTTTAAAATATCTATATTAGATAGGGTAATTAAAATCTAATAAATTTTAATTTTCATCTTTAGGTTGAGTGTTTTAACTACCACCAAACACAAAAAGTATTCATTCCTTCGACCTGCTAGATATTGACAAAAAAATAATTATTAGATACCTCAACTGAAATAATATGGTGGATTCAAAAAATTCTGACAAACATTAACTTAAAAAATAGCTTTGCAATATTAACCACAAAAGTAATTCAGATAAATGTGAATTAAAAAATTAGAAAAAAATAATGTTGGTCTAGAAAATAATAATAAACATTAATTAAGAAATAATCATGACTTATATTCTCATATGTGATAAAAAATAATTATAACTAATATTAACTTAAAATAGTATATGTTTGTTAAAAAACAAAGCATGTTTAATATTAGTTGAACCATACTGTCATTATTAATAACAAAAATTTTAACTAATCACGATCGAATTTTTAAGAAAAAATAAATAAACTTCAACTAACATAGTAATCTTAACTAAGTCGATAGCATTGCAATAGATATTGAACTAGCAATATCCTAACTAAGATTGAAGCCAAGAGATAATACGAATAAAAACATGAATTTGATAGACGAGAAAGAATAAAAAATTTTGAATCTTTACTTTTCTAAATAAAATTTTAAATTATCTAGTTTTAAATTTTCAAATTACTTCTATAAATTTCTAAAATTTTAATTTGTTTAAAATAATTTATCGAAAAACATATTTTGTTAAAAAACTATAAAGTTCTTTATAAAATAATTATCCTCTAAAATATCTCATAAAGAAAATGTTATAGACTAGAGGGAGGATTTGTTGAGAGAACTAGTTTACACAAGTTTTGACTATTTTGTTAAGGGTTTTCTTACAAAACCTATAAATAGGTTTGTTATTTGTAAAATTTAAGTTTTTCATAAAGAAATAAGAAAAATTTTTTCTTACGGGTTGTCTTCTCCTTTTTCTTCTCATGGTGCATTCCCTTTCTTGTTTGTGTGAAAAACTTCCTCTCTTCTTCTGTTGCTTTTCTCTAGAAAGGAGCTTTCACTCTTTTCTTCCTCTTTTCAGAATCTTAATTTTTATGGGTATCAATCTTCAAGATGGTATCAAAGCAATTTATGACCTGCTCTATACTATTGTTCTTGTTTCTTTCTTTTAGTTTCTCGGTTAATCTTTTCAAGAACCTATGGAGCCTCCTATATTAGAAACAATATATCAATGTCTAATTCCAACCAACCCCTATTATGTGTATTTTAGGGAGAATCTATGATTTATTTTTGTTTCTCCACCTCCTCAATGAAACCAATTATCATACATGGAGCATAAATATGAAAGTGATCCTTTTATTCAAGAACAAATTGAAATTCATTAATGGAAACATCTCTAAACCGAGTAATAATGATTTGACCTTTGAAGCTTGGGAAAAATGTAATGTCAAGGTTCTTTTATGGATTACAAGAACTCTAACACCTTGAACTACTGAGAGTGTTGTCTACATTGATTTTGTCTTTGGGAAGACTTGAGAGAAAGATTCTCAAAAGGTGAATATTTTTGTATTTTAGACTTACTACAAGAAGTGCACTCTGTTATACAAGAAGAAAGAAATGTTACACAATTTTTTATAAATTTGAAAATTCTTTTAGAGGAATTGGAATCTCAAAGACCCATACCGAGTTGTACATGTAAAATTCCTTGCACCTGTACCTTATTCAACATCTCTATCCAATATAGAATCAGAGCATGTTATGTGATTTTTAAAAGGCCTTGTTGACATCTATAATACTGTTAGAAATCAAATACTTCTCATGGAATCTCTACCCGACATAAATAGATTTTTTGCTTTGGTGATTTAACAAGAAAGACAACTCACTGGTCCTCTTGTTGAAACAAAGGTTCTCTAAAACTCTGCTAAAAAACAAGCCAATTGGAAACAACAAGAATAAAATTATTAGAAATCACACGATAGATTTCATGGAAAATCGCAAGGTAGAAGAAATAATTGGCATGGTCAAGGCAGAGAAAATAATTGACATCGTAAAAGCAAAGGCATAGGAAGATCAAGCAACCAGGGTAAACAATGTTCTTAATGTCATAAAACAAATCATACTGTGAATGAATGCTACTCTAAACATGGATACTCAACATGGTACAAACAGAAGATGGAACAATTTAATATTAATCAAAAAATGGTTTGTAATCTGAATATAAAGAATGACTCTTTACAACTTACTCAAAGAGAGACAGGATAAGAATCATTTTACTGCAGACCAAATACAAAGACTTGTACAACTTCTTAATACATCAAAATCCTTGGATGATAACATTAATCAGATCCAAATGTATATTAGTGAGCCTCCTACTTCAGAAACAAAAACCAAGGGTAAGGTTTATTGGATTCTTGACACTGGTGACACTGATCATGTTACACATATTAAGTTCTTTATCTGAGATAGAAAGAATTAAACGTCTTTTGAACAACTCCTTCAAGATCAAAGACTTTAGAAAGTTCAAATATTTCCTAGGCCAAGAGGTGGCTAGATCAAGAAGGGAATACATTTATGTCAAAGGAAATATGCCCTTGACATTTTGATAGAAACTGGAATGCTTACAAGTAAGCCTTGTTATACACTTTTTATGTCTACTAATAAAATTCTTTTTGAAGTTGTAGATAAGCTACCTAATCCTGATTCCTATAGAATATCTCACCAATACACAATTAGAAATAAGTTATGATGTTCACCTTCTCATTCAATTCTTACAAGAACCTACAGTTCACCATCACTAAGTTGTTCAACATATCTTGAGCCACATTAAGGCCAATCCAGCACAAGGATTGTTCTTTGCAACTGACTCTGAAGTTCAAATAAAGGCATTTAGTGACTCTAACTGGGCATCTTGTCCTAACACAAGAGGATCTACATCAAGGTATTCCTAAGCTCTTCTTTGATTTCATGGAAATCAAAGAAGCAATCTACTATTTCGAGGTCTTCCTTTGAGACAGAGTATAGAGCCCTTACTACTACTGCTTGTGAGTTATAGTGGATCAACTACGTTTTCCAAGATCTTCGTATCCAAACCACTCCTCCTGTCGTCCTCTATTGCGATAATCAGTCAGCTCGTCGCCTAGCTCACAATCCCAATTTTCACGAACTCACAAATCACATTGACATAGACTATCATGTTGTGTGTGAAAAATTACTAGCGAATCTCTTCTACTACCTATATGATCCTCAGATGTATTTACCAAAATCATAAATTGAAAAAATTTTCAATTGATTGTAGCCTTTGAATGATGAACATACACCAGGTTTACACCAGTTTCGGGTATTTTGTTAAGGGTTTCTTAGAAAACCTATAAATAATGGTTTTGTTATTTTTAAAGTTTAAGTTTTTCAGAATAAAAATAAGAAAAAGGTTCCTCTTACCTTCGTTGCCTTCTGCATTCTTTTCTCATAATGCACTCCGATTCTTGTTTATGTGAAGAGCTTCCTCTTCTCTTATGTTACTCTTCTCTAGACAGGAGCTTTCATTCTTTTCTTCATCTTTTTGAAACTCTAATTTTCATGGTATCAATCTGCAAGAGGATTTTATTCCAAAAGTATCATTAGCTTTATTTGGAATCTCAATAAACTTACAAAATCATCTTACCTTTGATTTTCTTCATGTGGTGATAATATTTACCAAACTACAACATTATATCAAACTATATTTTTCTTTTCAAGTACAACCCAATTTCTCTTATTTAACCTTATATCAAACTATTTTTTTAAATAAGATACACTAACTTCATAATAAGTGAGGTTTTAAATTTTTTTCATAACAAAAAATTTTAACATTAGACAAATAAAGAGCTTCTTAGCAAATTAATGCTAAACAGTACATATGCATTTATAAATGTCTATAATCACTAACTCTCTTCTTTATTTTCCCTTCTTGAAAAACGTCTCCAATAATTAATTCTTTTTTCTAAAAAAATTGAAAAACGTCTCTAATAATTAATTATTTTTCTAAAAAATAAAATAAACAGAATACTTAAAAAACTCATTTGATAGAAAAAAAACTAAAGAAATTAAAAAATATAATAAAAATTATATACTAATTTAAATTGAATTTAAAAAAAATAAACAGAATACTTAAACAATAACTAATTTTGTATAAAAGAAGTAATAAATAATAAAAGTAAACAAATAAAAGAATAATTATATATTTTAAATGTAATTTTTTTCAAAAGAAAAAACAAAACAAAAGAATCATTAAACAATAATTGACTTTGCATAGAAAAATGAAAAGAAAAACTAGAAGTAAAAAAAATAAAAAGATAAAAAAAATGTTACCGTGAGTTGTAAGTGTAATCAAAATTAGGTATGATGCATTCGGTTTCAGATTATTAAAATAATATTAATAAAGTAAATGCAAGATATTCATTTCAAAAGCAAAGCATGAGCAAAAGCATCGAAAAACCAAAGCATTCCGAAAATATTATTAAAAAACACTAAAGTTGTTAGCAGATACATTTTAAAAGCAAAACATTCGAATTATTAAAATATTATAAATAACAAAAACAAAGTAATTAGATTATTAAAATGATATTAATAGCATTTATAAAGCAAATCACTTCAAACAATATTAAGTTTCAAAAGCATTTGACAATGATTCTTTCTTTTCTTATTATGGATTATTATACTTCTTTTCTGGTGAGTTTTTCTTTTTTTTGCTCTCTTCTTATTTGTTGAGCTTCTTTTCTTCTTCAGTTATTTCTTTTTCTAACTTGTGCTTCAACTGTGTTTCTTTTCTGTAATGCTTTTACTATACTCTTCGTTCACCTTTCAGTCTTATATTCTTTTGTCCATCTCGTTATTGAGAGATCATTCTATCAATCAAGTGTGACTCTTTGTTTTATTTATTTGTTTTTTTGTGATTTTTCATTTTTTTTAACGAATCATGTTCGACCAAAACTAAATTACGAAACACGCAATATGAATTTATACATCTCATAATTCAAGCTATAAAACAATTCATCTAAATATACATTGTAAAAGAAGATTTTCGAAATGAATTATATTTTACATCATAAATATATAAGAATAAGTGGGAAAAATTTAAAGGAAAAGGGAAAACCTTAAGTAAATGAAGAAAATGGATAAGAAATAAATTGCGCAATTCCTGCTAATGTCATCCCACTTACCGAAAAAGTAAATTTTGCAAATACATTCTCCTCTATAAGTGTCCATGTTTACCTTGAAGCGACGGTTCAAGGTTTTAAAGGAATTAAAACAAATTTAAAAACAAAAGGTTGTTTTTAAATTAATAAAATAATTTATTAAAATTATGATATTTTTATTATAATTATTGTTAGTTTCTTATAGTTTATTGTTGTTTTTACTTATATTTATGTTATTATTTTCTTTATTCAAAGAGTATTCACTTCTATTTTTTAATTTATTTTTTTTGTTTATTCTTATAAATTTATCAATAACTTCTTTTTGTGATTTAATAAAAAATTTATTTCTTCTCTTTCTTTTTTAAGTTTAGAATAATATGATTCATATATTTTAATTGACATATTTGTATATTTTTATATAAAATTAAAATTTATAATCTATATAATACTGAATATAACTTATAAATATGTCATCGTTTACATGGTTTCTACCAAACTACAAACTACAAAATAAGACAATCCTCTGATAACAGTTAAAATGTCACTGCAATCAAAACTGCAAATGAGAGTGAGACACTTACAAAACAAGTGAAATCTCAACAGTTTTATATCTTTAGTTTGACCAAAGAACAATATAACTCTCTCATGAATCTTCTTCAGCAATCTCAATTAGTTGCAACCCCTAGCACTTAACATCATACACATCACATTCTCAATGCATCCACGGATATCATCTGCAATCTAAGATCCAAAGGACAGACCTTAGTAGTGATCTTAGATTGCAGATGATACATGTGGATACATTGGGAATGTGATCTGCATGATGTTTAGTGCTAGGGGTTACAGCTAACTGGGATTGTTGAAGAAGAGACATGAGAGAGTTATATTGCTCTTTGGTCAAACTAAAGCTAGAATACTGCTGAGATCCTCTTGGTTTGTAAGTGTCTCACTCTCATTTGCAGTTTTGAATGAAGATGTATTATTAACAGAGGATTCTATCCTTTTGTAGTTTGGTGGAAAATCATTTAAACGATGACACATCAATTGTGTGACATCTTCTATCACAATATGTGCATTTATTACTATTGTAATACTTGTCTTCCTTGGTCCATCTCTTGACTTGATAATTCTGAGAATTTCTGTTGTAGAAACCATAATGGCCATGTGAGCCACCACTTGAGGAGACAGAGGAACCATGAGCAACTACAATATTTTTGTTCAGTTGACACATCAAAGCTTTCTTGGTTAGAGAAGTAGTGATACCATATTATGAAAATAAAAAGATGAACAAAAATCAGGAATAAAAGATATGAGAGTGAAAATATTCTCTTCCTTCTTATTCATCTTGCTGAAAAGAAAGTTACTCTATATATGGAGTATATAGAATCACTATAAACAAAATGTTGTTTAGAGACCAATATTTAGCTATCAAATAAAATGGTTATTAATTGTGACCAAAATAGTCACCAAATTAGATTTTAGTTGCTAAATAACTACAAAATAAAAGTAATGATTGAATTTAGTGACCAACTAAGTCAAATAATTAGTATATAACATTAGCTACCAAAGGTTTAGTGACCTATACTATTAGATTCTAATTTTGTGACTACTTTGATCACAATTAGCAACCATTTTATTTGGTAGCTAAATATTGGTCTCTAAATAGCTTTTTTTTTTGTAGTAATCAAGTCATAACATAATAGTTACAAAATCGCAAATACTCCTCACATGGATAATTATTTATCATTTGTTAATATATTCTAACAAAATCACTAATTATTCTCACATAATAATTATTTATCAATTATTAATAAAATATATAAAACGAGACTAAGTTAAAAAAAATAAAATGTGATTGCCAAGAAAATGAACTTTATCATAATATCTTGTCTTGAAGTCTCAAATTTCCTTCCTTTCTCTTTCGATTTGTCCTTTGGTAAGTGTTAAAATTTAATTTATAAATTCTAAATTTTTAATGCTTTTTTTTAAATCTGCACAAATTATTTTGAGATTAATTAAACAATAATAAAAGATAAAATGATTTTGAGATCAATTTATCAATATGATTGTTGAATAAAAATGAGGAAAAGCCAATACAAACCCCCAATTTCTCAATCTACCATTCCAAGCACTCAAATAGAAATAAACGCATAGATACACAGTATAAAAATGATAAAATAAATTTGAAATTAGATAATGATCTAATAACAATCAAGCACTCAAATTAAAAAAAAATAATATATAAGAACTGTGAAGAGTCAAATAGACAAAGAAAAGAAGTCAAAAAGTTAGATAAAATAAGAAGATAAGTGTAAGAATAAGATAAAATAAAAAGATAACTGAAAGAATTAGATAAAAAAAGAAATAAATAAAAAAATCAGATAAAGGAAAAAGCTAACGGAAAGAATAAGAAAAAAGAAGGTAGAAATAAATCACAAATAGAATAAAGTAACTAAAAGAAATAGAAAAATAGAAAACTTTAACCTTTAGGATTCCTTGATTATTTAAATTTTTATCAAATATAAAAATATTATTTTTTATTTAGATAAATTTTAATCTATTATTCATTAAATAATACTTATAATATAAATATAAACTTAACTATTAGTTAAAATATTTTAAATTTATAATTAAAAAATATTTTTATGTATAGTTTTAAAATTATATTTTTTTTATTTATAATAATATATTATTGTTAATTTTTTTAAACTTAAAACCTTCACTTTATATATTTTTGAATCTTAAGCCAATTCTGTGACCATGTCATATATATAATGCTTACATGATATATATATATATATATATATAATGCTTACATGATAGTTTAAACTATAAAAATATAAATTTTTAATAACTTTCACTTTTTACTCAAAGTTAGTTTGATTGTATTTGATGTGTATCACGAAATGTCCTTGTAACTAACCAACCTAGAACTCGCACTATAAGAAAAAGGTAGTTTAGAGACTAATTTCTAGCTAACAAATGAAATGATTACTAATTGTGACCAAAATAGTCACTAAATTAAATTTTAGTTGCTAAATAACTACAAAATATAAGTAATGATTGAATTTAGTGACTAATTAAGTCAAATAATTGGTATCTAACATTAGCTATCAATGTTTTAGTGACCTATACTATTAGATTATAAATTAGTCTCTAACTTAATTAGATACCAATTTAGAATCTAAAGACATAGGTCACTAAAACTTTGGTAGCTAATGTTAGATACCAATTATTTGACTTAATTAGTCATTAAATTCAATCATTACTTCTATTTTATAGTTATTTAATAACCAAAATTTAATTTAGTTACTATTTTAATCACAATTAACAACCATTTCTTTTGGTAACTAAATATTGGTCTTTAAATAATTTTTTTATTGTAATGTTGTTCTTTCAATAATTTCTTAACCGATATCATAAATTCATTTTCTTCATACTAATCTTCTCTTTAGTTTGTCGAACTCTCTTAAACATATCTTGAAGTAGATTTCTTCGATTAAGTGTCTTTTTAATATTGTTTTTTTACATGATAACTCGAATCTTCTCAATTATTCTCATAATATCTGAAGTATTATTCTTTTCTCAAAATGCATGTCATGAATCATATTTTTCCTCGATTCATAATATATTTCCATATCCCATAATTAATTAAATCCAGTTGATTTATCTCACTCAAACAAATATGTATTATCTTTGCATAAATTGTAAATGCTCTTGTTATGTTCTTAATTAACTTGTAAAATGGAAAAGAATATTCTCAAGGACTTTGGAATAGGATGATTTTCGATTTATTAAATTTCAATTATTTTAAATAAATAATAAATATTTTAATTGTAGAAGAGTAGCTTTAAAAAAATAAAATAAATAAATAAATAAAAAGCTTACTTTGAAAGTACCATAAATTAATAATTAAGTTAACTCTTGTTATTTGAGTTGCATCCCTGTCGCATCCTATATTTCGTGATTTCGAATTTGAACATCACAGACTTTTCATGTATGAGATTCCATTTAGAACTTTACATTGGTGCATCACAAAAAAGCTTGAAAAAAAAAAAATACGTAGCATAAAGAATGCAGAATATAGCATGAATGCATACAATCTTGGCTTTCTTGATAGTATTCTCATTCGATTAAATTTGCTATTGTCCAACTTTGCGTCCAGGTTAACTCGTTTGCTTTATTTCCAGATACTCTAGTCAATGAACAAAAGCAGACCTTTCCGGGCGAATCAGGGCTGGTCCAAACTCATAATACTAGTATTCAAATTTTAGGGTCATTAACATAAAAAAAATTGTTAATTTTTCTGAAAAAGAAGTCATGTGTATTGATAAAAGAAATTCAACCTAGCATTTCGAGTAAAGTTTTACGTCCAAATTTATTATAGATATCGTTGTTACACTATCAAAAAGATAAATATATAAAATTATTTATTTGAATCAAATGTCCATGGTTTATTTAAAAGAAAACATATAATATCAAACATACTAACAAATCGAACTGAAAAAGAAAACAAACTAATTGATTATATAATTCCCAATTTGTTTATACAGCAATAAAGATCGAATTAGATTTACATAAGAATGAAGGTCACTTTATACAATAATGAAGTCTTCATTGATGTATAAACTTTTAATTACAGTTTTCATTATTGCTCACTGAACCTCTAGTTTCTGTGTTTCAATGTTTGTTATTGTATAAAATTGTGGTCTTCATTGTTACATCTTTGTCTTCATATAGGTGTGTACCAATTGTTTTTTTTTTATTATTTTAATGAAATTGCAGACATGCCTCATGTTAGAGGAGAACTACAGAATGTGCATTAGCCTATCGATCGAATGGAAAAAAATACCTATAAAATGAACATGTTCAGAATCCGGACTAGAAAGACAAGTGAAGACTGGTTCATCTTACGAAATTCATGTATTTGAGACTAAATAGAAATAACTTTTAAAGAATTATAGCTTGAGGGAAGTGTTGAGTTATTTTAAAAAATTTCCGATATTCAATTTATTAGTTTTAATTCTGTCATATTATTGAAACTTTAATTCTATATATTTTATTTTTATTTTATATTGTAAATCTCATAATTTTAGAGATAATGTTTTATTAATAACAGTAGGATTCTAAGATTACCTTGTCATTTATGTATATATATTTAACATGAGATGAGAAATAATAAAAGTGAATTATTCTCTATTATTCTTGATATATGGTATTACATGGTATTAGATTATTTTATCCTTAGGTGCCTCTCACCATGTAAATTGTAAATTGTTGCAGCTTTAATCCTTGTATAAACCTTTTCATCCTTTCATCATTCATAGCTTTATAAACCTTTGTTGCCAATGAAATGATGGAAGGAAGTAACAGAAAAAAACACTTGTGAATATGTCAGTTATTTGATGCTCGATTTTGACATTAATTAGAATGACAATAAAAATCTTAGGCTTGTCTCTTTCATTATGGGAAGGGTTAGAAGTCAGGTCCATGACAAATTTGTTATCACAAAAGAGCATATTTATGTCAATTGAAACTTCAAAATGTTTAAATAATCATTACAATCAAACCACTTCATTGCCCACTAAGGCACGATATTTTGATTTTGTCAAAGATTTGGACACAATATCTTGTTTAGTACACTTTCAAAAAATCATAATATCACCAAGGAAAATACAAAAAGTTAGTGGTTGATCTCTTGATATCTAAACAACTACCATGATTTGCATTAACATATGTTGAAAGATAACATTTATTGTTGGGAAAAGAGACCTTGAGATAGAGCGGACTTCAAATATAGTATTTGATGGACTGCAACTAAATGTGTAGTTAATGGATTCTTCATGTACTAAATTAACTTGTGAACTACAAAGGTAATGTCTGGCCTAAAAGTAATCAAGTACATAAGTCTTCCAAATAAGCTTCTATACATAAAAGGGTCTTCAATAAAATCACCATCATTGAGACTATATTTACAATTGTGGTCCATAAGTATTGTAACTAGTTTGTTTCATAAGAAACCAATTTCATCAAGCAAAGATAAATATATTCTCTCTTACTCAAGGAAATTCCCTTGTTAGATATGATAATTTCCAAGCCTAAGAAATATTTAAGAGAACCAATGATCTTTAGTTTAAACAAGGGACTTAATATCATTTTTAAGTTGTTAAGAAGAATCAAGGTCTACTAGGATAATGTCATCTACATATAGGCCAACAAAATAACCAATGAAGAATCAAAATCATGAGTGAACAAATAGTAATCAATTTTAGATCATATAAAACCATGTCGCAGTAATGTTAATGAGAACTTTCAGAACTGTTGTTTAGAGGCTTATGAAAGAGATAAAGGTGTGAGGTGTTAGAGCATACATATCCAAACAAAAGGATCTTGTGTATTCTAGTGATGGAATAATGAACAACAAAATTACTTAAAAGTAAATTATTAGTGATGGAAAAAGGACTTACATTATAATCAATAAATGAGCAAGAATCTCTAGAAGTCATTTTTCTTGAAAGGAAAATGATTTCACAAAAAAAAAAAAATCCTTGAAATAGAACAGTATTTGATCTCTAGGTTATACAATTTGTATACCTTATAGTCTCTAAGATAATCAACAAAAATAGATAAAATGACATGAAGAGTAATTTTGTTTCTAGAGAAACTAAAAGTTGTTACATAAGTCGAACATTTAAAAATCTCTAATGATTGGTAATCAGATTTAGATTCATATCCAACCTGGTGATTTTTGTTGTAGTACCGAGAAAGTAATCCTATGAATTAGAAAGGTAGCAATAGAAACCCAGTCCCCCCATAATTGGGTTGGCAACTTTGATTGAAAAATTATAATAGTCACATTCATAGTCATATTCATGTATAGTGCCTTGTTCTGCTAAAAATTTAGTTAGAGCAAACCTTTTTACATTGTCATATTTAAAACTACTAACCTTGGTCTCAAAAAGAGCTCTAACCAATTAGAAAAATGTTTTATAACACTAATATTGTGTGTAAGAAAGAATATACAAGTGAAATGACTACAAATGTCACAATATTATATTAAATAATGATTGAGACACATTGTTGAATAAAATGAAGACTAATCTTCTAAATTTAACAAGAAGATAAATTTGAAAATTGAAAACAAAAATATGAGGTGTAATATTAAAAGGAATATAGTTACTTAAAAGTCAAAGGACTTTACAAGAGACATGACCAAATACAGAATGTCAAATAGAAGAGTTATGACAAGAATTAGTAGTCTTAATTGTACCAATATTAATGAAAACAAAAATTATAATTATTATGTGGAAAAACTAAACTATTGGAGGCAACACCTAAAATCCTTCAATAAGATTATCACTATCAATTTTCATAGAGTGAAGCACCTCGTAGATAAAACATTAATTTTTTAAAAAAAGATTATTGACAAATAGCTATGCACTAATAACGTATAGACAAAATTGCAAATTAGAATTGAATTGAGGTACATAAAAAAATATTATAAAGCACCAATGTAGGAGAAGTTGAACAATGCTACTATCGCTAGTACATGAACAAATTGATTGGGGATTGGATAAAAGAAGAGTGACACATATTTGTAAGATTAAAAACATTATGATGATGAATGAGAAATATGAGTACGGACACCTGAAGCAATGACCCATTTACCTTTAAAAAAACATAAATAGGAGAGAAAATTAAATTATTCGAAAAAGGACTTACATCTAGAATAAACATAAATCATACCACTAGAAGCAGTTGACCGTGATACATTATAGTTTTTATCCATGACATCCATGGAAGAAAATAAAAAAGAAAATCATTAGGATGAAGGCAGAAAAATCACTTATTAAAGAGAGAAATACATAAAATAATTCATTGAATTAAATATATATATATATATATGTATATATATATATATAGAGAGAGAATGTTGTATATATAACAAACACATTACAAGCTAAACAAGAAAGTAAATAAAATAATAGACTATATAATATCAATAATATTTAGTTATATTGTATTTTAATATAAATCGATCCTAATTAACGCTAATGCAAATAGTCTCACAACTTTTACATAAATGACAAATGTGGAATGACATCATGAGTATGTGAAAAGTTTTAGATTTGGTAATGTCTTGTAACAAAAGTCTTCCTAACAACACTAGTTAAGCATGTCCTATGGTAATAAAATAATAATAGAAATATTTTTTTACTATTGCTTGAGAGAAAGTATATCAATGTCAAAGGAACTCACACTCAAAAAAAAAGATTATTAGAATTTCAATTCTAGATCTAACTCTCACCTAAAATAAGACTGATCAAGATGAACAATATATAATAAAGATTATTAGGTCTTCGAATGAAAAATATTATTAGAGATTTTAATATTAATGAATCATAAATAAATAAATATAAGAGATCAAGACATTATCTTCAATTCAAAATTTTAAGATAATAAATTTATAGATTTTATTTCTTTATATATTATTAAACTTTTTTATTTCTAATAAACATATAACAAGTTGTATTTGTGACATTAAAGTATGGTAGAAAAGATCAAGTTTATCAAAGATTCAAATGTGACTAAGGACCCAAATCCTTTAGGATTCTAAATGCATGGCTTTCGGTGAAAGGTTCAAGGAGGTGGCCAAAGATTTTTGGGAGGGTTATTTGGTTGAAGGAAGAGAACTATATTTCGTAAAGGAGAAGATGAAAATGATGAAAATATGTAAAATTATGGAATATAGAGGTCTTTGGAAATATGGCTAAGTAGAAACAAAAGTTAAGTGATATAATCAACACACTGATCAATTGGATGGACAGGAGTACCTAGATATTGCAAGTAGAAGGCAAAAACAATTGTTGTTTACAGAATTAAAGTCAGTTCCAAACATCATATGATGCTACTATTTTTATACCTATAAAAATGTTAAAAACTTTAGTATCTATTAAATAATTTTTTTAAAGAATTTAGCGTAAACTTCTACCAACACAAATATTTTAGTCATTAAAAAAATATTACAAATTAGATAACGTCAACATAAAATTGGTTATATCAATTCTAATAGTTTTCAATATAAAGCAGACAATACTACTTCACAACTAATTTGTTACAATATTTTAGTGTCAATATATAGATCAAAGTTAATCCAACTAATTTTCATAATGCCTTTTTAATTTTTTTAAAAATTCAAAAATATATTTTTATATTTGTTTTAAAAATTAATTTTTTGAAAAAAATTAGAAAATACGAATTTAAATTTAAATTTAAATTTTTAAAATACTATATTTATGAAATGAATTAAATAATCATAAAATTTTGTTAATTATTAAATACAAAAATTAATTACATTTTTAATATATCAAACTAAATTAATAAAAAAAAAGTATCCAATCAATTGTAATTTAAGATAAAATTTATCTGATTCTTCGAGTTTCACATAACTAATTACCTATTGTTGTTGAATGTGGTCACAATTGTGGGAAAGATGGGAAGAGAATAAATTGAAAGTGCTTGCCAATGGCCATGGTATCTTGTCATATAGCTTTTATAGTTGTTTTCTGACCCATCCCCTTCGACCACTTTCAAATGAACAAATACTCCAATTCTTTCATTATAGAATCAAATGTTGTCCAGCTTATTCTCTTAATAAACTCATTCCTAAGCATCAGTAACAGCATTAAGAGCGTTTGCATTCATGCTTCATATATATTTTATCAAATTCAGATGGCAACAACAAAGTATGACCTATAGTTCATATTATATATATGTGTATGTATATATATCTATATATGTATGTATATATATCATCATAACATCTTCTTACGTAGGATATCACCACATTATTTGCATGCCAGGTGCCAGATTCCAGAAATGAAAAATTGATGACTGATATATGATTCAACTGTAAAGATTAACAAAAGAAAAAGAAAATAGAGACTGTTACACATTATGATTCCCACTTGACCACTTTCTAGGTTAAGTGCATGGTTGATGCTGCTGATGATATGTTTTGGTGACAAGAGAATGCCACTATAAATATAACAACTTGGCAAACGTTTCCAAACCAAGAAGTAGAAGATTTTGATGAAGCAGATGACAAAGACATATATATACTTCAGGTTTTCCCTAGAGTTCCCTTGAACGCTTCACTATGGTGTTCTATAATCATATATAAAAGATATGGTGTTCTATAATCATATATAAAAGATAATCCATACTGAAGTGTTTGGGGGAACTCCGGGTTTTACTTGAAATTCAAAAGAGAAAAGGTTAAGTGAGGAACACAAAATCTGGTTTTCTGAAGTGTAAGGTTTTTTCATTTTGACTACCAAATGAAAAAGGTTAGTGAGTAATGGTATTTAGTTTTCTTTCAATATATTTCGAAGATATATGTGTGGTTCTTTGTTTAATTTCAAACCATTTTGAAATGAATCTGTGATTTGTGATAACTGATTATGAACACACCTTAGCAATGATCGACACACTATTCATAGAGTTGTGATGTGTGTACCATGTTAAATGTTTCGTTATGTTTTTTTTTTTTTTTTTTTTTTTTTATATATTTTTTTTTTATTTTTTTTTTTTTTTCCATTTTAAATTTTTCGTTATTTTTTTTTTTTTTTTTTTTTCTAATCAACATGATTCATTGCTTAGTGAATTTTCATTATAAATTCTTGTTTGTAATATCGTGTTTTGAGTAATAATTTGTGAGTATTGATAACAACTTCTTCGAAAGGCATATTGATGGTCACGATTCAGATGCGGCCACAAGGTAAGCAAACTTCTTTAGATTGTAAAACATTAATAGAATATTACTCAATAAAATGTGTTCTCTCTTTTTTTTTACCTTTCACGGGTAATTAAAAAAAACTATAACAAGTAATAGATTTTAAATAAATTAAAGATATGGATAAGTCATATTTTAAAACACCCCTTTTAATAAGATTATGGAACTTACTGATAAGATCATTTGAGATGTTGAGATGCATGTAGGAAGTTACATTGAAAGTGTATATGAATTGAGAGTGAAACAATGTATATTGTACAAATTCTGATGTGCTGGAGCCACAGTTCATTATAATGTATAAATTCTCTGTAGGAATATAACAGATTAAAATGTTTAAGAGATACAAGATAAAAATGTACCCAAAGCATATTTAGAATGTGAGAAGACTGGCTTCTACGTTCGATCTATTGTAGACTTCGAGAATTGTAGCTAAAACTGGGTTAGGTTTTGTATTCATCTAACCGTATATATAAGATGAAAGTTTATAATTGTATAAAATGACAATTTATAATTTACGTAACTGGGAATGAGAATTTTCTTTATAAAATTACACTATTGATTGTAAAATATAAAACACCATTGTGCTGAAAATATACATATTCTATCTTGTACCCTGTTTATAAGCTGGGGAATGGTATGTGTAAAACGAATAATATGTTATATTATAGCTCCAGTATTTGATGAAATATAAAAGGAAAAATGATTTGAACGGAAACAATTTCATAAGACGGGATAATAAGATAATGTTTGAAGCTATTAAGGAATATAAGTATGCTTGGTTGAATGTTTTCATAAATTTAAAAATGTAGAAATAAATAATTAATTATTCCATAAGTCAAAATTAATTTATACATAAATTAATTTATATAAATTCTTTAACATACGTTTAATTTATTTTGATTTGAACTTTGTGTTCTAACGTTCAATGACAAGACCATTTCATGAACGAAGTTAATTTCCTAGTTAGTATTTTTACCTCTCAAAATTCCATTTTTTTCATGTTTCAAACATAAAATCAACTAACCGTGATTAGCATAGTTACTAATTAGTTTACGAATATAAAATCTTGTCACTAAACTATGAGGTGCCATGGTTTGTACAGTTGTGAAAGAGGTGAAGAGGGCATTGGTTCAAAATGTTAAATAAAAAAATTAAGGAAAATAAATATAAGAAAACAGTAGACTTGGTTGGTAAGGAGTGTTTTCCTCACTTAGTTCTCTTTATTTGCTTCCCCTACATCATTTCGTAAGGAAGTTGAGGAAGTAAGGCGAACAAATATGTTGACGAGTTAGGACACTTAAATGGCAAAAGTAAAGGCTGTACAGTTGGAGGATATCATGAGGATGAAATAATGACAACATACCTATGCTTCAAGCGGTGCTAATCTCAGTTCATCCCAAGTTCTATTATTTAACACGTATTAAATGTTCTATTTATTGAAATTATTTTATTTTTCATTGAAAATTTTGATGGATGATAGATTACTCTTATACTTTATGTTTTACTTTCAATAAATTACGTGCAAGACTTCTCTTATACTTTATGCTTTTACTTTCAATTAAATATTATAGATAATGGTACTTTTATATTTATTAATGTATTAGTACATTTTATTTAACTATTGTTTAGTATTATCTTTGAATTTACAATGTTCTTTTATCATATAGCAATATAATTCAGTTCATAATTCACTTCAATTAAGATTTCTGTTCTAATTAAGATTGTAAACTAAATTGATTTTTCTAATATCATTCCTTTCAAAATTTCATTTAGGCATGTCTAAAGTTACAAATTGGTTTTATTAAATTTATTACATTTACAAATGTTTTTTTTTAAATTTGTTCAGCGTCGGCTTTGAGTCGGCTAAATTCATTCGTAAAAGAATTTTTTTTTTCAATGTGTTGTTCACATCGACGCTATCTGCAATTAAAAATAAAAAATAAATACATTTTGGAATACATGTGTCAGCCTAGACAACACAACCTACTTTTTTTCCAATCATATAAATTTAATTTTTTCCCTCTATTGTGTCTACTAAGCCCATGCTAATGCCATTTTGTTTTATTTTTCCTCCTTTTGGGTCGTCTAAGCTGATACTATATTAAAAATTAAATTTGTTCACATCTCTATAGTGTTAGTCAAGCTGACGTTATTTGTCCATCCAATGGTTGATGTTATATCTTCTAGGATTGACACGACTGTTGTTGGCCGACACAATGTGAATATTTTTGTGTCCGTTTTTGACCATTTACTTCTAATTTTGGTCGAGTATAATATTAGTTTTTTTTTAATGAAATTTAGATCCATGTACAACCTGATAAGGTGATTTCTATTATAGTACAATAAAAGGAAACCTTGTGAATTAGAAAGGTAGCAGTGGAAACACAGTCCCAAAAATTGGATTAGCAACTTGGATTGAAAAAATAAATTTGGAGTCACATTCAATGGATGTTGATGTTGTCTCTCAACTATTGAGTTTTTAGGTCACTCCAAACAAGAAAATTCATAGTGTCTTGTTCTGTTAAAAAATCAATAATAACAAACTCTTTTGCATTGTCAGACCTAAAACAACTAATCTTGATCCCAAATAGAGTTATAACCAATTAAAAAATATTAAAGTAAAGTGTAAGAAAAAATATTAAAGTAAAATGACTACAATCATCAATAAAGATTAGAAAAAAAATGTTTCATCATAAGTAGACTTATCATAAGGTCACCAAATGTCACAATGTTATATCAAATAATGATCCAGATATCTTGTTGAATAAAGTGAAGGATAATGTTCTGAACTTAACAAGAACATAAATTTGGCAATTGAAACTAGAAAAATTATATGGAGTATCAAAAGGAATATCATTATTTAAAAGTCAAAAGATCTTATGAGAGACATGTCCAAATCTAGAATGTTAAACATAAGCGTTCTGAGAAGAATTAATATTCTAAAAAATAATATTTGTACCAATATTAATGTAAACAAAATTACAATTGTTGTGTAAAAAAAAACTAAACCATTTGAGACTACAATCTTTCAATAATATTATCATTGTTAATCTTCATGAAGTCAAACATTAATTTTTCAAAAAAGGTAATTGACAATTCACTAGGAACCAATAAAGTATAGACAAAATAACAAATTAAAATTGAAATGAGGTATATAAAAAATATTATAAAGCACCAATATAATAGAAGTTGAACAATGTCAATATAGCTAGTACAAGAAAATAATTTAATTGGGGATTTGGTAACACAAGGTTTTTACTGTGATATACATTAAGATCGAAAACATGACAAGAAATAAGAAACATGAATCCTGACACTTAAAGCAATAATCCATTTACCTTTAAATAAAGAACAAATGGTAGAAAAAACCAAATTATTGAGAAAAATGACTAACGTCTAGACTAAACTTAGATCATACCACTAAAGTAGTTGATGTGAGACATTGTGGTTTTCATCTGATAACATTTATGGGAGAAAATAAAAAAAAATATTAGGTTGAACGTATTATCATACTATATTAAAGAAAGACATAAAATAACTTATTGAATTAAAATGTGTATGATTTATATAGAAGAGAATGTTGTACATAATAACAAATACATTAGCAAGTTGAAGAGAAAAACAAAATAATTGATTATATATCAATAATTTCCAATTGGGTGATGATATTTTGACACCATTATTCATTTTGACACATTTAACACTAATATATATTATTATTTTATTTATATATAATATTTTATTAATAAAATACAATGTCAAATAGAAGTATAATATGAATAGTAATGTCAAACTAGTATTTTTCTATCTAATTATATTTTATTTTAATGGCTAATGCAATTATTCTAGATTTGATAATTTCTCATAACAAAAGTCTTCCTAAGATAGGTTTTAGCTAACCATGTTCTATTGTAATAAAATAATGATACAGGTATTTTATCATTATTGCTTGAGGAAAAATATATCAATGTTAAAAGAACTTGTACCTAAAGGAAGAGATTGTTAAGATTTTAATTATGACTGTAACTTTTACATTAAGTAAAAATTAAAATAAACAATTTATAAAAAATTAGGTCTTCAAAGAAAAAATATTATAAGTTTTACATTAATGAATCATGAACAAACATATATACAAGAGACCAAAATATTATTTTTAACCCAAAATTTTAATATTTTTTATATATTATTTAACTTTTTTATTTCGGTTAAGTATATAATAATCTATATATGTGAAACTAAATAGAAAATGTCAAGTTCATGACAGTGATAATGAGTGGGACCTTTTAGGATTTTAAACGTATGGCTTTCGGTGGAAGGTTGAATCAGGTGGTTAAAGGTTTCTGGAAGGTATATTTGGTTGAAGGAAGAAGAATATATTTCGTAAAAGAGAAGATGAAGATGTTGAAAGTGATCTAAAATTATGGAATATAGAGGTATTTGGAAATATGACTCAGTGGAAACAAAAGTTAGTTCATATAATCAACAAATAGGATTAATTGGATAAAGAGGAGTACCTAACTCTTGCAAATAGAAGGCAAAAGACAATTCTTGTTGACAGAATTAAAGAAAATCAGTTACAAACACCGTATGATGTTAATATTTTTATACTTATAAAAAATGTTAAAAAAATGTAGTATCTATTAAATCTATTTTTTAAAGAATCTAACATAAACTTCACCAGCACAAATATTTTAGTTATTAAAAAAATTAAAAATTAGATAACGTCAACTTAAAAGTTCGTTAAATGAATCTACTCATTTCCAAACGAAGCAGACAATACTACTAGACAACTAATTTGTCACATTATTGTAGTGTCAATAGTTAATAGATCAAAGTTAATCCAACTAATTTTTCATAATTTAATTTTTTTTTTAATCAAAAATATATTTGAAAAAAAATACAATTTTAAATTTAAATCTAATTTTTTAAAATACTATTTTTATGAAATGAATTAAATAATCATAAAAAATTGTTAATTATCCAATAAATGAAAATTTTAATTACATTTTTAATATGTCAAACTAAATTAATAAAAAAGTCTCCAATCAATTATAATTTAATATAAAATTTATCTGATTCTTCGAGCTTCACATACCTAATTAGCTATTGTTGTTGAATGTGGTCACAATTGTGGAAAGATGGGAAAAGAATAAATTGAAAGTGCTTGCCAATGGCCATGGTATCTTGTCATATAGCTTTTATAGTTGTTTTCTGACCCATCCCCTTCGACCACTTTCAAATGAACAAATACTTCAATTCTTTCATTATAGAATCAAATGTTGTCCAGCTTATTCTCTTAATAAACTCATTCCTAAGCAAAAGTAACAGCATTAAGAGCATTTACATCATGGTTCCTATATATTTTATCAAAGATGGCATCAACAAACTGTGACCTATAGTTGAATCATATATATATATATATATATATGTATGTGTGTATCAACATAAAATCTTCTTACGTAGGATACCACCACATTATTTGCATGCCAGATTCCAGATTCCGGAAATGAAAAAATTGATGACTGAAATATGATTCAACTAATAAAGATTAACAAAAGAAAAAGAAAAATAGAGACTACTAGACATTTATGATTCCCACTTCACCAGTGTCTAGGTTAAGTGCATGTTGATGCTTTTTGGCGACAAGAGAATACCACTATAAATATAACAGCTCAGCAAACGTTTCTAAATGAAGAAGTAGAAGATTTTGATGAAGCAGATGACAAAGACATATATATACTTCAGGTTTTCCCTAGAGTTCCCTTGAACGCTTCACTATGGTGTTCTATAATCATATATCAAAAGATAATCCATACTGAAATGTTTGGGGGAACTCCTGGATATACTTGAAATTCCAAAGAGAAAAAGTTAAGTGATGAACATAAAATCTGGTTTTCTGAAGTGTAAAGTTTTTCATTGACTACCAAATGAAAACGGTTGGTGAGTATTTACTTTCATTATATTTCGATGATATATGCGTGGTTCTTTGTTTAGTTTCAAACCATTTTGAAGCGAATCTGTCATTTGTGATATAACTGATTATGAACAGACCTTAATTAGCAATGATCGACACACTTAGATGGAGTTGTGAATGTTTTCTTTTTTTTCTTTTTTTTTTCTAATCAAGATGATAGAGATTCATTGCTTAGTGAATTTTGATTATAAATTGTTGTTTGTAATATCGTATTTTGAATAATAATTTGAGTATTTCTTCGAAAGGCACAGTGATTGATGGTGATGATTTAGATGCTGACACATCAAGGTAAGCAAACTTCTTTAGATTGTAAAACATTAATAGAATTTTACTCAATAAAATGTCTTCTCATTTTTTTTTTACCTTTCACAGGTAATTAAAAAAATATAACGTGTAATATATTTTAAATAAATTAAAGATATGGATAAGTCATATTTTAAAACACGCCTTTTAATAAAAATTATGTTTTAAAACATAATTTTTTTCATTAAAAATAATAGAGTATGTTTTAAAACATTATTTTTATTTGGTACCTATCCGTTTGAAATAATTGAATCACAAGTATGTTACATTATTATATGGATCAAACTAAAACAACTCAACTATTGATTAGTTGGTGGAGCTCAAGGACTACAACAACAAAATATGTTGAGGGGAAACTAAAAGATCCATATATACAAGCATTTATCAAAATGCATACTCATTTAATTTTCTTAAATTTTTTATATTATTTTAAATTTTTGTTGACTTTAACTTACTAGTAAATCTCCATTTAAAATTTTAGCATTACAACCAAATTTCACTCTCAAATAGACAATAAGTTTAACAAAGAAAAAAAAATCTTCTTTTATAACTCTTCCAATGAGTTCTAATTGTGATAATAACATCTTTTTAAGTTGAAATCCTATTTTAAAATATAAATTTAACTTTTAAAAAATTATATTTTATTTTAAACATAATTTCAACTTTAAAAAAATAAAAATTTACAAAATTCTTATAATCTGTAATTTATTTTAAGTCCATTTAATTTTATGACTTTCAAACAAATTTGCGCTGCGTAAAAGGCTCACCTGGTTGAGGAAGGGCCTTAAATGAAATTTATTAACTG
>Ga0099825_1002186_pt1 | contig 25872 bp, 13 predicted proteins | sample SiratroredBW_FD_76838 | JGI IMG/M metagenome (GOLD analysis project Ga0099825, IMG submission 76838) | Root nodule microbial communities of legume samples collected from California, USA - Siratro red BW | ecosystem: Host-associated > Plants > Roots > Nodule | place: USA: California | collected... | reverse complement strand
ATTTAGTTTCTTCCAATCTTTTATAACATATGTACATTTGAAATATGTAATGTGCCTGAAAATATATATAAGACTGGAAATATATGCAGGTTTTGGGCAGCAGCACGGATAGCTGCAGCATTTAAAAAAAAAAAAAATAGCTTAAGCTACGGCGGTTAAGGTCATCACCGCCTTTGTAAACAACACCTATTAAGGCGGTTCCTGGTTACAACCGCCTTAATAGGTGTTGTCTATAATTTTAAAGTATCATTTCTGCCACTGCGAAGGATTTTTTATAGCGTTTGTCGACGAACCGCCTTAGTATGTGTCATATACGACGGCAGTTATTTAACCGTCTTCATATATGACGTACTTATTACGACGGTAGAGATGACGGCGGTGACGGAACCGCCTTCGTAGGCCCTCCAAAACCGCTGTTAAATGATCTTTTTTCACTAGTGAAACTAGTATATTATCACACTTATGATTAAGTTACAAATATTTTTACCAAACTCATAAAGAAAAAAGAAGTTTAGATTTTTGAGAGTTAAGTTGGATATATTTTTATTGATAAACTAAATTAAGAGAGAATGTTAAGATGTAATTGATGTTCTCTTTGTTTTAATTGTATATAAATAGCATGCAATAGTTTTCACATGAATATATTTTATATTTTTTTATTTTTTAGGTAAAAGTTACTATCATGCTTTAGCCTTCCAACGTACTCTACATTTGTCAATCCAACAAATCATTCTTACACAATTTTTTTACTTGGTACGAAATTGTCAAAATTTCAATTGTGTAATTAGATGTTTATGTATCAATAATTCATATTTCTTTAGCTATCATCCTTTCAGCTCTATTTACTATGTTATTGTTCGACGTATCTACGAGAATTTTCCATTGTTTGTTGCTTAAGTCTGTGAACTGCCTTTCTCTACAATTTCTTTTTGCAAAGCAATCATCCTTTTGGTGAAGTTAAAGTAATATTTGCATGAGAATTAATTCTTCTCTAATAGTGTGTAAGAGTAGAGATATTTCTTATTTCATTCTTAAGATTTTCATCGCTTAGATCAACTTATATCATCATGTTTTATGGATTGTTATTTACTATCATATTACTTTAATTTTTGTCACATCACCGTTCTAATTCACATTTTTCTTTTCTTTTATTCTTTATTATTGATTAGACATTTTTATGCGACTTTATTTCATTTTTAAGGTCTCAACTTTTGTTTTCAAGTCAAAGTTAGAATGACTTTAATATCATGTCGAGAATGTAAAACGGGTATTCTTTTACATTTTTTAAATGTCATTTTATATTACTTTCATATATGCAGCTGGTATAAAATATAAATTCTAATTGATCCTATAGTAATTAAAAAACTAACTAATACAATCGGAAATAAGTCAGTTTGACCATAGTTAGTGATTCTGAAAATAAAGAACTAGGTTTCTTTGACAACTATTAAATTCAATTTCACCCCACATGCTTCCCTTAGCAAAACTCAAGGATTCAGATAACAAACCTTTGCATTAACTTAAACTGACAAAAAACATGGTACTCACTCCCACACTGCTTATTTTTCATGACAGACATGACTTGAAGTTGTGGCAACTGTTGTGCACTCTCTTCTTCTTTTCCTGCCACAACTGTTGGGCTGTGGATGAGACTTTCCAGCCTCCAAGGGGAAATTTAACACAGCCTTCTGACCCCTCATTCTGAAGGCAGCAGAATCGTAAGCCTTAGCAGCATCAATCTCACTGTCATAAGTGCCTAGCCACACCCTGCTCCCTTTCCTTTTGGGGTCACGGATCTCTGCAGCAAACTTCCCCCATGGCCTTCTCCTCACTCCTCTGTAACGCCTTGCCTCATAACAACATGTTGCTTCCTTTTTCACTGACACAATTGGATCTGCCAAATCAGAATTCTGGAGTGGACTTGTAGCAGTGGAGTTTTGGATTTTATGATGAAAACTGAGACCTGTCACTTCTTTGTCTGAATCAAAGCATTCTAGAAACCTGCAGAAGCTGCTTTGTTCTGAGAAGTTTGAACCCGAATCAAGTTCTGATGAGGAGTCTTCAACTTTTACAGGAATGAGGTTGGTGAGAAAAGGGTCTGAAATATCCCCCAAGAGATATTGCCGTATCAGTTTCAAGGTTGAAATTTCTTCTTCTGTGGCCATCTTTAAGAAACAAGAACTGTTGAACAGGAGGTTGGATGGTTTAATTTGGGATGCTAGAAAGATAGAAACTATATATATATACATCCATACATATATACATATATAGAGAGAGAGAGACAAACTTGTCCCTAAAAAAGTTCCCTAGTACTGATACATCAGAATTGATTATATTGTTAATGGGAATGGAGACTTACACGGTTTTCACTCTGAAAGTATACAATCTTATCCAAATGAAATGATCCTCTATTTGGGTACCCCACATTGAAGCAACAAAATCATTATTGGTTAGATGCTCAACTTGGTCTTTGGCAGTTAGCAATACAGCTGTTTTGTACAAAGAGCAAATAAATGAAGTAAACTAATAGGGACAAGAAACTTGACAAGTTGTATGCAAAGAGTCAAGAACTTGTTTTTGGTTTGTTTCTTGGTGATTAGTATGCATTGCATTGCGAGCTAGAAAAAAGGCTGCTGTTTAAAAGAGATGATGCAACTTGTATCAAAAGGATTAAGGACATTAATTTTGATATTTTAAACAAATCACATCAAAGCATTTAAGTAGCGTCTTAGACGTACACTTCATACACTTGCGCAGTGGTTTGGCCAAAACCAGCAAGGTTATAGGTATTATATCTAAACCTACAGATATAATTTAGTTTTGTGCTGGTGTCATGCAACTTGGATAACAGTGCAATACACACAAGTCAACAGCGTGGCCTCACTTCCCCAAAAACCCTTCTTTTTTTTTATTTCCAATATGATCCATTCTTTTTATTTTCTGATTAAAAAAAAAGTAAACCTTGAAGTTCACTTTTTTAACACAAGACTGACATTCTTCAACTATTTCATCATAAGATTTATGTATGTAAAAATGATTACGTTGATTAACACAAGCACATACGTAAATCACTTGGATTCACAAGGATAATTACTGAATATTTTTTTTATTTTTATGAATATATATTAAAATGTGCAGACACGTGACTGAATTTGATTATTGAGCATAATTGGACTGTTGTAAAACGAGTACGTATAATGAAAAGGAATGATCAATATCTCTGTTCTAAATAAAAGTTATGAGGTCCTTTTATTCAAATTAATGATAAATATACCCTCCTCTTTCACTTATCGCTTCGTGTTACCAACTTTCTGAACTATTTTTTATTTTATTTTATTTTGCTAAAATGATTCGATATATACTTTCTCTGTTTATAGGTTGGAGTTTCCCATCTTTCTCACTCTCTTAGTTGCAATCTATATTTTCTCCTTTTTTTTTTTCTTCTATCTTGGGAGTATATTTCAATCAATCATTGAAAATAAAAGTGACCTTTTAATTTTAACGTAATTTTAAATCATAAAACTAGAGTAAAATTATTGATTATTTAGTACAAATTAAAACTAATCCTTATTTAAGAATATTTATGACTATAGAAACTAATTTAGAATCTAGTATTATAAATCATTAATTTAGAATCTAATAATATAAATCATTAAAATCTGAATAGTTAATGTTAAATACAAATTATCTTAACTTAATTAGTTAATAAATTCAATCATTATTTTTATTTTGTAGTTATTTAACAACTAATATCTAATTTAGTAACTATTTTGATCATAATTAACAACCATTTTATTTAGTAGCTAAAAATTAATCTTTAAATAACTTTAAACTTTTTATTTATTTAAAATATATTAAAATAAGTAAAAAAAATGTTGTACTTAAGCATCACTTCCTAAATTTTTATTATTTAGAAAAGGTGTTTTTATCTAATATAATATTCATATGACGTTTTCTTTATTTCAAACTATAATAATAAGACAATAATGAATTAAAAAGTTGTTCTCATCCATTAAATAAAGCTATTTAAATAAAAGTATATTATCTTTCATAAATGTAAAATAAAAATCATTAAAACATTAATGAAATATAAAAGTTAAACATACATTTATGTAAAAGTTGGACTGTGAGCAAAAGAAAAGAGGGTATTTAAACGTACAAATTTCTTACGGTTACGCCACCACCCTAACACCCTAGTCATGCCTGCTGCCTTTATAAAAGCTATTCAATTCTAATTTTCAACATAGCCACTTCCCTATTATAAAAGGCAGTATCGGCTGCCATATGTTACTGCATCATCCAAAGATAAAACTGATCAATAAGATTCAGCTTATTTGGTATCCCAGAAATAGGAATAAGTAGAAGATAATTGATAAGTGATTAGGACCTATCTTTCATTACTTTTTCTCTATTTTCTTCTATTAAATACATTTAGTTTTTATTTTAGTTCTCTCTTGTCTTTATTTTAACTTTTTTTTTCATTTACTCTAATTTTTTTTTTTTTCCATTAGGTCCATTCAGAGACTTAAAATATTGCCATGGATTAAAAATTACCAGATCCATAAGATATCATTCCATACTTAGAGCATTTTAAAATTGAATAAAACAAAAGGCTAACATGAGACTTTTCTAAAACAGTTTTCAACAATTTTTATTTTTAATTAGTAGACATTCTAGGCACGTAAAGTATACGTGATTTGAGCAGAGGGGGTGTAGCGGAACTTATGTGGTGGCCGCGTATAAATTCATTAAATTTTGATTCTGATTTTCAATATGTCCACTTCCCAATTAACAAAATGAATAGGTAGTATAACCCCCCATATGCTAAATAAATGTTAATGCATCATGACAAATAAATTCACAGAAATCAATAAATATTCATGATAGACCTGGATAGGAGTAATAATCATATTTCTAGACCTCTTTGTCAACTTCTCCTTCTTGATCAGAGGCAACGAAACCTGGTTGATTCGTCGATGCAAGAAGTCTAGCCCACATCCTATCACTCAGTCTGACCGTTTTCTGCCTCTCAGTCACACGCTGCAACAAGAGATGTTCGGTGATCAGCTGATGGTATATTACGCAATATACGAAACAAGCAAAATCATAATATGAGAAACGATGTAGAACAAAATCTCCAATAAAATTACACACTTAACAGAAACGATTAGTTGTATGGAGAAATTATCAAATAGTCAATGTCTTTTCACTGAAGATATCCAATTATAAAAAGCAAACAAAAATGCAGCATGTTGTAAGAGTTGATAGTCAGGGTCAACTTAATCTTGCAAGGTCTATCAGATGGTGTCTGAGATGGACCCGGAAAGGGCTTCGGTTTTCTTTTTGTAGTTTCTGATGGTGGAAGTAATTTTCGTGGCAAATTTATTTCCAGGTTCCAAATTTAAGAAATTTCATCAACCTCCTGGAACTTTCAGGAAAAAAAAAACTGCATATTTTTGTGCCAGGCTAGCTGGCAGACAAGCTTTCTCTTCTTCATCTTCAGTCATCTTTGATCGTTAGTTCTAGTTAGACTAGTTCAGTTTTTTTACCCAATAAAAAAAGTCTCTATAAAGACTCATCTATGGTATTTTCCTTAAACGTGTAAGAATAAAATCATTTTTTTAATGTTTTTCTTGTGTAGAAGATTGCTAAATGGAAAGAAATATAGCAGGTTGTTTGGGGAGAATCCAGGTGGATATTAGGAAAGTTTCTTCAACAGTAAGAATCAAAATACTCAATGATTATTCTAACATGGGTACACGGTTTCATCCATTTGGATCAGTTGGTCGTTTGGATGATGAGTATGAATGCCGAGTCTGGACGCCATGGAATTCCCACAATGGCTCAAATTTAATAGCTATTCCAATATATTATTCCCTTCCACAACCCTTGATGTTTTAGTCTAGAAAGGTTTTCTATTGAATTGTATGTAAAAACTGAAGACCTACTGAAGAAAACAACAGAAGATATTTGAGTTAGAAAATCTATAAGAAATTAATAGGACATAAAATTGTATCATTAAATAACAAAGCAAACAAAAATACTAAAAGATTATTAAGCGTAGCACAATGTTTAGCAATGAGAATAAATTACTTGAATTGAATATACACGAGTTAATTAAATGAACCACTCACAGCAATTGGGATATAAGCATGTTTACTGTTCACGGGCCCGATTGTGAAGCCAGTGTATCCAGCCATAGCTCCATGAACAGCGCCATGAGCAAGGAGAGTGCAGTAAATGTTGTCCGAGGCATTACTTGGAATAGCTCGAATCATGTACGTTGGATCTATGAAAGTAACAAACGAGTTTTATAACGAAAATAACAAATTTCAAGATTTCAATAAAGTAGAGCAAGCTGCTCCCAAGATTGACAGAATTTAAATAAAGTAGCGAATAATTACTACATCTGTGGAAGAAAAAGGGAAAAAGAATGAAATAAATTTTTTCATATACTAAAATTAATTTATTCACAAATTAAAAATAAAAATTTAGAGAAACTATAAGTAAAACTGCTGCAAATTAGCTTCGAAGTTAATTTAACTAATAAAAAATATATTAATTTTTTTCTTATTTTTCTCTTCTAGAAGCAATAATAGAGAATTTTGCCTGAACAAAGTCGACAATTCTTTTAAAGTTATTCTTGAATCCCTCGTTGTATACATACATATATATATAACACTGCTCTTATAGCTTGCTGAATTAAATGAATAAATTAAAACTTTTGTTATGTCTCTGCCGTAATGAAATGTAATGTATATCCGTTAGATGAATCAAATTGTCCAATTGAAGCAGATTCCAGCTCTTTTTGACTAATGAAAGTGTCAATCATCAGAGCCAACTCCACAGGAGCCAGGATGAAGGATACACAAAAGCACACCCTCAGTCTCACTCTCGAACCAAAACACACCTTTCGACACCCTTTCTTTGTTTAGTCTTTAAGAATCAACTAAGGTGTACAGTTACATTTCCTTTCCATATGATACAATAGCATGTAAAATTGACAAATATTCAGATCTACTGGATAACACATTCAAACGAGATTTCTTCCAAAGATTAACTGATCAAGCTACTGCTAGAGGCAGGCAACCTTTATTTAAATAAAATAAAAAATATTCATGGGAAACTAAAGAAAATACCTATATATTTCATATTCACTGGCATCTTTCGAAACACTGTGAAATGATTCTGCAATAAAAAATATGTCAATGAAGAGACTGTGAATAACTTAAAAGATGATAAATCCCAGTTACTCTACAACGCTCAGCTCAGTCTTTTTTTTCAGTCCCTCCATAGGTAGTTCTTTCCGGTCTAAAGGTGACCACAATAAGATGGCTTTCAAACAAAGATTAAAGCATAATCAGAAAACTAAAGTGCTGAACTAGATTATGAAGTTAGGATGGGATAGTTGTAAAGTCCACATCAACGAATTTCCAATCTCTTAAAGTGTCATGATTAAAAGGAGAGGAAACATAACGTCAAAACGAACTTAACGAGAAAATTACAGATGAGTGTAATTGATATTTAACATTCTAGAACTGGTCTTTTAGATCGGCATAAATCAGATTCTGAAAAGAAATGCAGGACTTTCTTTTTTGTAGATGTTTTTGCTATGGTCATAAATATTTTTAAGCTCTAAAATCAACTATCCAAAAGATATGCAATTTTATGCAGTCTCAGGTCCAGTCAATTTAAAGGTGTCCATGATATAACTTCTACATTTCTTCAGATATTATATATCTATAACAGAGACGAAAATACAAGTAAAGGAAAGATAATGCAACATACTTTGATCTTATCAGATAACCATGGACCAACATCAAGAAGTAGCTTGTTCCCTGATGCATCCTTTTTACCTGCAGAATGCCCTTCTTCAGCAACATATTCCTGACCCGCTCCTTCTGCTACCACAATAACTAAATGCCCATTTTCTTTTAGCCTCTCTTCAATAAACTCAAAAAGCCCACCTCTTCCTTCCAAATAAAAGGGAGACTCTGGAATCAAGCAGCAATCCTGTAATGACTCTAGCTATTATAGGCCTTTCATTTCCCCTCTTAAATAATGTTCAAATAAAAATCTATCAAGACAAATAAGAGTTTCATGATGAACTCTGTTCATTCATTTAAAATATCTTTTACCAAGAGAGGTTAAGTGTCATCTACCAAGAAAATGAAATTTTAAAAAATAAATATCTATTGAAATAAAAAACAATCCATACATCAACATGGTAAGTCTTGGAATCTATCTAGGTTTGGACATAAGCCAACTACACAAAACCAACTTGAAACTTGAGAATAAGCCCTATTTCAGTTATATCTCAAGGGAACGTGAGCTTAAATCACTCTTCTTCATGTTGAAATTAAAGCAGCCCCAAAAGAGGCCGCAACTAAGGCAGGCGATGGTAACCACAATTAAGACAGCTTTCCGATGGAGAAAAGGTGCTAGCTAAACAGCTTATTATCCTGCCCATTCCTGGTCCACACCAATGGGCTGACGTTCAGACAAAACCTTTGTCTCTTTGTCTCTCAAAAGGTGCTAGCAAAACAGTTTCTCTTAGTCAGGTCCAAGTTCATAGTGGTTGATCTACCTACAATAAAACTATCTCACTGTTTTATTAGTTGACATTTGATATCAGGAATAACAGTAATATCTCAGCTTTATACTATTATAATCTTTTTGAGTTGTTAGGTTCAGTTAGTGTTCTACTGAGAATTACAATACTTGGTATAATATATTTTCATTCCAATATGTATTTTAGCAATTTTATGTTGGGAACTAAATTTAAATGTTTACATTACTTTTGGGTATTATACCACCACTGGATTTCTAGCATAATAAAACACGTCCAAAACTATTTTATAGGCCAATATGTAATACAACTTGACTGCAATGTCCAATCAGATCAATTTAGATGGCTTTGAGGCATATAAAGATTTCTTGAGCAGACATGTCTTTCCTCTATCCAAGAGAAACAAAACCAATGGTTCATAAAATTGCATTTAAATCTTTGATTGCAACTTCACTTTATATGTTTCTTTGATCCTTCCTTTTCCTTTAAAGGCTCATAAAAGCTCTAGCTTCAGACTTGGTAAAAATGTAACCCCTAGCTTCAGAGTTCGTAAAATTCAAGAGATACTTCAGGAAATTTGTCTAAAGTACAAAGCATAAGCTCCACAACGTACACTAAATCTAAAGATATTCCAATATTATAATTACACCGAGACAAGATATTATTGAACTATTTACTATCTTCCAACATTCTTGTAGTTCCCATTCTACCATTTTCCGTGGATTTGGATCCTCTTCTGCTAAGGTTCTGTTTAATAATTTTAACCATTTATTATTTAATATATATGGTTGAAATAAAAACGACCTAACCCATTATACAACTAAATTAGGCATCCATGTTCCTCATTCTTCTTTTATAGTTATAGTTGGTCTTTATTTTAACCGTTAGATTTAGTAGTAAATATAACAAATAGTTAAGATTTATTAAACAATATCTCTCCTATTAACAGTAAACAGGAGAGGGTCTAAATCTATTTTCTGTTAAATCCACTCGAGGTCTTCACCAATGTGTTTTCTGGTCAGCAATGTGCAGATAGTGTTTGTCCTCTGAGCTATCTTGTACAACATTGTACTGCTACCCAAATTTACTGAATATAAATACAAAGACAAGACAACACCCACATAAGGTACACTTTTAAAAAATATCCCTTTATTTTACAAGTTCTAAAGCTTATGATGCATCAGACTAATTTGTAGAATGATAAAATGAAAAAGTAACCAAATGCAAATTTTACACTACCAAAAGAATCAGTTCAAATGTGACCATCACTGATAAATGCTGACATTAGACAAAGGTCTTACCACATCTCGACTTGCCTGTGTTGCATACATTGCAATGAAACCTGCATATGGAACCTTGTAATTTGTAAATTTCTAATAACGACATTTCATTCATAGATAAAAGCTCCCATTTTTTAACATTTCATTTAATAAAATTATTTAGAAAATTTGAATTGCAATACTAAAAAGAGAAGCAAAAACAGAATATAACATTTCTGTAATACTACTATTTACCACTGTATCTGCCCATCAGCTTCACAATTCCAACTCCATTTTCAACACTTTCAACCTCCACATGTGCAGCATCAATGGCTCTCTGGGCTTCTTCCACAGCAGTATCAAATCCAAAAGATTTGTCTATCACCTAGATCCAAAATCACAAGCAAGCAGAATAACATAAAAAATGCTTCCTCTGTCTTAGCAAATCTGCTTTGCTATTCATAAATTTAGGAATGTCTTAGTTTTAGGGGTTTCTTTATCTGATTTCCTGAAGAATTTTTCTTGTTTTCCTATGATCTTGGCACATGGTTAGAAGACTTGCCAGGTTGGATAGTCATCCTATGCTGTCTTTGCCATGAATTTTGGGTTGTAACATGTTCACATTATTCTATAAATCAAACTACAAGAATATTTCACTAATGGCCTAAAAATCACCATGTAAGTATATATTCAGAATATATTATGGACTAAGAACTTACAGCAATATCATTATCAATTGTCTTTGGAATTCCAGCCACAGCCACTTGAAGACCACGCCTTTTAACTTCCTTCATGAAAAGATGATTATATTATTTATATTACATTATTCCATAAAGAAAACTACATGAACGAGGGAATGGATCCTGTGCAGTGACATTACCACAGCAGAGGATCTTAGCCTTTTATTAATATGACAATTTTATTATAAATAAAAAAGTAAAAATTAATGGTACGATGATATGACTTGACAATGTCATGTTTTATCTTCACTGCAGGAAATCCAATAATTAATTTCGTGAAAGTAACCAATTACCTCATAAATGAGTGAAGCTCCTTTATGTGTACCATCACCTCCAATAATGTATACCTAACATAAATCAGATCATCTTTGGTTCAGACATCATGTCCAAATATTATAGAAAATTTAAATTTTTGTTAACAAGTATACACCTGATTTATTCCCCGGTCCTCAATGTTATCTACTATTTTGTTGGTATCATGTCCTCCACGAGATGTTCGAAGAAAGGTGCCACCACGTTTATGGATATCGTTAACCACTTTAGGAGTCAACATCAAGGTATTTTTTGAATAAAACCCTTTATATCCTCCCTAAATGAGTTTCAAAATTAACATGGTGACCAATAAGAACACATAGAACGATCATAAAAGGAAAATGCTAAGTTGCTAAAGTGGCATTTACTATTTATTACTCCCTTTCCTTCTTGTAAGAATCAAACTAGACCTTTTTCACGATCCTTTTATAAGAATCGATCTAGAATGCTCCTACTTTAACTTCTTGACAAAATATTCCTAATTATGAGTCAATTCTCATACATAGTAGTAGGCAGAAAACATTAGTCTTAGATTCTTCTGAGGCCAGGGAATCAAACTTCACCTCTTCATAGGCAGAGCAGTTTTGGGAACTTTATTTGCCTCTTTATTTGCATAGCCAATAAAACTTAAAGCAATATACATATTACTAACCAGAGACATTAAAAGAATTAAAGCCAGTAAAAGTACAGGAAAAAAGAATAAAAGTACGTCTCATTAATGTTAGGGGAAGTTTTAAAAAAAATGCCTCTAGGATAAATTTGATGCTAGTAACTCGATTAATTAATTTCCTTAATTCTTATGAATTAGTTAGGTTACTAGGAATTATAAAAATGACTGGATGAAGCATATTGAAAATATAAATTCACTTCATAAGTAATTGAAATCATTTAAGAAGGAGGAATCAATGATGCTTTAGGACATTGATTAGCTAGTCCCTTAAAAAAACTGCAAAGCTAAGCTAAGAGCGGTAATAATATTTCAAAACTCAAACAATAAGGCTGTTACAATTACAATTCCAATACCAAACTTAAAAGTTGATAAAATATATATTACTTCCCATCTCATTCACTTTAAACATATTTTTTCTTGTAATACAAGAATTCAGGAAAGAAAAAAGAAACAGGTGGATCAGAAATTCACTAGGCTAGTTAAGAAAAAGAGACATTCGCCCAAAGCAAATAGAGAAGGTAATTTGTAGTTTAACAGTCTGGAACTAACTTTTACTAAGCTAAGTACACATAAAATACCTTATTATCTCTCCTGCTCCCTTAACCTTTATAATGATTCGGAAAATTACTTCCAAATTGAGGGTCATGACCAGTACTCTTGTTAAAGCTCAAACAGATTACTCCAAAGTTGCCAAGCTACCAATCTTTCAACATAATTACATCTAATGTATGGTTTAAGGTAAACCATTAGGCAGGTATTTTTCCTAAATAATCGGTGTATTGATGAATTTTCAGTGTGGTCATCCAGTTTAGAAAAGTACCGCATATCAAATTAAAGGCTTTTGGTGATAAAGGAGCCCAAACTCTGACAGGGTGAATTTATGCAGTTCTTTTGATTGGTGTATGTAGTTGAAGCAGAGTGCATGCATGTGTTCATCTTTAAGGACACCTGTTTGCCACCAGATTGTTAAGGGGAACAATATACAACCGCATTTATGTTATGGCTTCTCTTTGGTCAATACCCTAATTAAATTCTTTTAGGGAAGAATGTGTTTTGGGTCTCTGTACTTTGCGTTGAACTTGCTTTCGGTTCGTATACTTTTAAATTGATGAATTAGTCATCCAACTTCCGAAGATATGTTTGAATTTAGTCGTTCTTGATACTTAAACTTAAGACCTAGCGGTGGTTTTTTAATCGCCACAAAATTAAAGGAATGACAAAGTTCACATGTTTTTAGAATTTGAGGACTAATCCAAAACTTTAAAAGACTAAAAATATATTTTTCCCAGCTTATATTATTTTTATATCTTTGGTTTTTAAGTTTTCTATTTTGGAGGATGTTTATTATAACCTAATTGTATTCTCAATCTTTTCTCCGTATCGAACAGAAAGAAGGAGAGAGTTTTTTTATATCTCATTGCATTTTGAATGTTATAACAAAGATTATAAAGCTACAACTAGCTTGCTCTATAAAGAACAGAAACAGTTGCAGAATGTTACAGTCAGTTGTAACATATCAGCTGGCTGGACTGAATTAACTGAAAACTAACTCAGTAATATTCACACTATATATCATTTCTTGCTCTATCAAAAAAACTATTAAACGCAAAACACGCAAACCATATTATCACCCACGTCATTATTGAATTTTATAGAAAGAATATTATTAATTTAAACAAATAGTCATTAAGTCTTTAATTAACAAAAGCAAGTAAGTATTATATTTTTACAGATAGCCAGAATATTATAATTTCACAAAACTAACCTCGATCCCAAGTATATCTTGAACACCATACATGATGTTCAAGCCGCATACAATTTCCCTAATCACTGTATTAATTCCTGGGCATAATCCTCCACAAGTCACTATGCAAGCACGTACTTCTTCTGGCCCGAAATAAATCTAATATTAGAAGAGAAGGCATCATCAGTTTTTAAAGATTACAAATGGATAGACATTTCCGAGCTCTATACCTTTTCTCGAGGTCCCGCACGCCGAAAATGAACTCCTCTATGACTGTCCTTTTGAATAACAACCTGGACATGAAACGTTATAAGAATGTAGGCAAATGCTAAAAGAGGGATATCGATTAATCATTTATAAAGAATATAATTCCAAGAACAAGCGCGGAGAGGATTGTCACTTACATTTTGAGCAACCACGTCTTCTGGGCTCACAAAAGTTTTCCTTAAAGTATAAAACAATTTTTATAAAAGAATCATATTAAAATAATTAAAAGAAACAAAAAGTTTGGGAACTTGAAAATATAATCTTTTAGGTTACAATACAGAATCACAAATATTATTTAAAGCAAATTGCAAGAAGTAGACTTACTTGACAATTGAGTAAGCTTGGCTCTTCTTCAACGGGTTTGGATATGACTACAAAAGAGGAAGAAACGCATTAAATATTAGAAATCAGAATCAGCGTGCAGCTAGAAAAGAAGAAAAAAAAAAAAAAAATCCCCATTTTTTGTTTGAAAAAGAAAATAATTTACTAAACAAGAAAAAAAGGAGGGAAAAACCTACCGCTTCTCAAATTTACTAAAAAGCTGATATCAAGGCAGCTGATATCAAAATGTAAATTCATTCTTATTAAACTTTGAGTGGTCACAAGTATTAAGTATCAACCTAGAAGTCCCAGACTTTGATGAAGAGCTTTCGCCTTCAAAAGTGTGTGTAGAAAGAAGAAAACATTGAAATAGTTGGATTTGGAATTAAAATAAATTTATTTACAATTCCTATTCGGCCAAACAGGCTAAAAGTTAGTGATTGGGTATTGGGGACAATAATTCCCTAACTCTAAAAGATCAGCGAGTGCTTTTCTGATCAATCTCGTTGTATTTGACAACTATAGTATAAAAATGATCAATTACTGTTTAATAATAAAAAGTTTTGCATTGCCAAATAGTATGCCTAGTAAAGTAAAAAATGTTTAATATTTGAAAGTACAAAAGTTTAAAATTTGAATTCATTTTAAGAGTAAATAGTTTATGTCCTGACAAAGTAAATTCTTTGTAGAATAACCAGTTCAAAAGTCATATATCAAATGATTTTCTAACTGGTGTAGTGTGATGAATTAAACATTAACACCTTGTTTGGTTAACGGAAGGAAATAAGATTGAAATAAGTTGGTATTGCTTGGTTTTGGAGACTTCCAAAATAATTAATTTTGAAACACACGGGACCATATTATTTCTCACTCTTGCGAATCTCTTCTAGCTTCTTAACCATGGTGGTAACACACCATTGGGATCTTAACCACACACAAAGTGAGTATTTCACTCCTAACTTGTTTATTCTGTAATCAAAATAGCATCATCAAAGTTCGATCCCTAAATTACTTAGACAAAAATAGGTATTACTTGTGTCATTGGTCTTTTCTATTTCTCTTCAATAAAGATTTATAGTTTGTATTTTATTTCACGCCTATTTTAAATTATCTATTTATTTTCATTCACATTGTTTCTCTCTACTCTGCCAAACAAGGCCTAAAGCCAACTAAAATATGGAAAACTATGATTGCATGATAGTATATTTTCATCAACAAATAAAAGAATGGTGTAAACAAGTAGCGTTTAAGCACTAGAACATCACGATCAATGACGTCATCCTAACAAACTGAAAACAAGAAATGCGAAATGGAACAGTTTTGGTGATAGGAAGCAAGGGAGAAACAAGTAGTACCGGCAAATCGGGAAGGAAGTCGGTGAGATGTGGAACGTCTTCGAGGACAAAATCGTCATCCTCAGATTGAGTCGAAACCTGAGTAGCAGCGATGACGGCGAGCTTGTTTTGGCGGGAAATCGACGGCGGCTTCCGGAGAAAGAATGCGGAATTTGTGGAGAATCGCAGCCGTTTGGGAGCGTTTGGACGGAGGGAGAAAGAGAATGGAGGAAGAAGAGTGTTAGCGAGAGAAGACGAAGAAACTGAGAGATCCATTGTTGTTTAAATTATTATGCATGTATGTTGTGTTAACATCTCATTCTTTCCTAAAATTATGTAATTCAGGATTTAATTTAAAAATATCAGGTAGTTCAGAAATTAGGGAATAATTTAGTCAATTATTTATTTATGTAAAAAATGTGTTCTCATAATGTCAATTTCACTTCATTTACATAACTAAATATACAATTATTCAACACGTGATTTAATTTAAAATATTATATTGGTTGAAGAAATGGGATAATTTTTAGGATTGTGAAAATAATTGAAATGAAGGTTAAACACAATTTCAAGAGACAAACTCTTGTCATGTTTTTAAAAAATCTAGCAATGGAAACTTTTGTTATATTGTTTTAGTTTAACATATAATTTTTGGGTTCAAACTGAGAGAGATAAATTAGATGGCATTTGAATCAACACAACAGCATTACAGCTTAAAAATGAAACAGGAAACAGAATGCTGTTTAATATTGAAGTTATCTAAGCTCCTAAAACAATGGCTGAGATGGCCATTACATAAATTTGCTGCAACATGCTTCACCAGCATATCCTCCTTCCTCAAGGATAACAACCAACCCTTTTTCTCTTACAGCTGCATGATTTTGTATGATCTTAAACCTTGGACTCTTATCTACCAGAAGCACAGAGCTAATGGCCATTCATATCTTCCATTATTGCTTCAACTCCTTATCATCAATCATCAGAGCTGTATTCACTAGATTCAGGCAATAAGGGAACAGCAGCACAGCAGAATGACTCCTTGTCCTTCAGAAGTAGACAACTGCCATCCGAATTCCATTTCAGGTCGTTTATGGTAAACTGTGGTAGAGGAACATGAACACAGTAGGCACCAGATGGAGTCCATAAGTACAAGTGAGTGCTTCCGGTGCAAAGCACGAGGCGTGTGCATGTGGGGTCCCAAGCAGCTGCCCTTATAGGATCTTTCTGGACTAAGATTGCAGCAAGCTCCAGGTGTCGAATATCCCATATCCAAAGTATTGTAGGCATACTGTCATTTCGAGTGCATATGTATTGGCTATCATTGCTCCATGACAAAATGCCTGCAACAAAATGAATTTAGCCATCATGCAAAACCAGCAATGTAAAAACATTCAACGAGTACTACAACTAGATGATTCAGTCTCTTCAGTAAAGTAACATTGAAAGGAAACTGATGCGATATATACTGCAGAAACCAAAGCATCATCAATGAGGACTATGAATAAGCAAAGATAGAAATCAATATGAAAGGTTGCATTTCCATATACATTCACTTGATTAGTTTGCAGCCTGATGAACTAGTTCAAGCTACCAATTTTGTCTTTATTGTCATGGTTCTGGTTTACGCCAGACAACGTAAAAATATCAGAAAATCACATCCACATCATGAAGTTTCATTTCTTCCTGTTTATTACACAAATAATGGAATTAAGAACCATAGTTTTGCTTCTATCGATTGTTGAATTATTCAAAAGAAAGCACATAATTAATGGCGTTTTAAAATTAGAGAAGCGGGGCTTACCAATTCCTTGTTTAGGGTTAGGTTTCTCAGCAGGAGGCTTTTGGAATGGTAAATTGATAGGAATTTCCATGACCTCATACCTGACTCTAAAGGGTTCTTCAGGAGAATCTGCTTAGAGAAAGAAAAATAAAAAAGTAACAAAACAAAAGAATGTGAGTGTCATGAACCAACAACCCTAAATGCCCAAACTGTTACATTAATGTAGATAAATGGTTTCAACTTTCAATACTTTTATTTTATAACACACCCCATGCAGAAGGGCTTTGATCTTGAAGTGTGGAAATGCACAGTGCACAAGCCCAGATAAACTACCTTGTGATGAATTCCAACTTTTTATTAGAGGAGTTGAGAAAACAAGGATTGAACTCTAGACCACTCATGGAGGAAAGTATACATTAAAAAATAAAAAAATAAAAAAGTCCTCATTTGAGATACTTACGTTGATTTTGTAAATAGATGAAACCATAAATGCTATTTAAGGGCAGCCCAACTCTTTCCATATATGGTAGTTTTCAAGCAGTGGTTCTATTCCAAATTGTCACGGGCTATAAATCATATCAAACAGAAAAAATAAACGTAATTTTCAATCTCTTTTGTCTCTTGAATTAACTTGGACACAACCCCTTTTATGTTCATGAAGATGTTACTAAAGAAAGCTTTATTGAAAATTTGAAACTGATCTAAAGTTAATTATCAGCCAATCCCGATAAGTTAATACAAGAAAGGGCTAAAGAAATAACTGCCTGCAGACAAATTACTAAGCAACAATACATTACAAAAAGTAGCTAACTGCCAAAATAAAAAAAAGAGCAGGTTCTCAAAGTAATTGTGCTTACCGTCATTCCCTTGGGAAAAATCATCACTCAAACATAGTTCAGACATATCAAGTTGTAGGGGCTCATCTACTTCCTGCAATTTCAGGGACAAAGTAAATAATTTTTTCAAACTGTGATACCATAAACATGGGGAAGTGTCTTAAAGGAGTACTTTGAAAACAGCAGCAAAACAAGGGCCACGGACTGTATATGGATGCATCAGCTCTGCAAATGTCTTCCAAGTTAGGTGATTCAGAACCCGCAACATCTGATCATAACTTCCCACTGCCAGAAACTGACCACAAGGAGACCAGGACACACTTTTAACTCCCAGTCCACTTTCATATGCCTGATACTTGAAAAGGCACCTTCCGTCCGGAGAATATATTAGAACCTATATCAAAGAAAAGTAGTTTTAGAAAATTTTAAATTACAGCATAAATTTCTAAAAATAATTTATAGCATAACCAGTGGGTTATTCAAAGCAACAGAGTATAATTAACACTAAATTGTGATAGATTGTATAATGTGATATATAACATGCATGAAACTTTGATAATCAAATCCATGTACTTAAATGATGATAATTATGGAAATATTAATTGCAATAATTACTCTAGCATCCCCTGACAAACTTTAGGGCAGTGGGACTAATAACCAGTTTGAGTTGGAAACTAGAGTTTGAAACTAACTGGCTGCATCAATATGGTATCTGTAGCCAATGTACCATAAACACTCATGAGTGTTACCTGGGACAATCACTTGAACTTTGGGAACCAAAAACAAAAATTCAACCTTCTGAGGAAGAAAACCAAAGATATTTTTTTTTTTTAAGGGACTAGAACCAAAACTCACTAATTTTACATGGATTAAAAATATATTTAAGCCTTTCTTAAATCATAATATTTCACATGTTAAGAGGGATACAAAAGAAAAATAGAATACATGTGGTTACCTTGTATTCAAGTGAGGAATCCCATATCACTATAGCACTATCATCAGGAGACCATTCAATATCAGCCAAGTCTAGAGTGTCAACTGCAAAATGGCCCATTATTTCCCACGTCTGACAAGACAACAGATTTATATAGTCCTTGCAATCACGCCTTGTGCATATTGCTGCAAATTTTCCATCCCGTGTGAAAGAAACTCCTTTGGAAGCATGCTTTGGCCACTGTAAATGCACACAAGCTGTATTTAACAATGACCAAACAGTTAAACGCAACTGGAAATCTGATGTTGTGAGTATGTGGCGGCTATCTGGACTCCACCTCGCATAGGCAATACCAGCAGGTCCTTCATCTATCTTGCATGTCCATTCTGGTTGGGTCAACGACCAAGCCTGTATCATTGGCTTTTTGTAGAGACCACAAAGAATGTATTCGGAATCAAGGGCCCATTCAATAAAGCTAATCTTGTCCAAGCACGAAAACAACTGGACAACCTGCATACACCAAAAAGAATGATTGCAAACCATGAACTAGAGGCAAATAGTTGGAATAAAGCAGCTTAACGAGTGAGTTAGGTGGAAGTGTGCATGACACCAAAGTGTATAGTTAACATAGATCACATCAAAATCAAGAGAATAGTACCAAAGAAACTCTTTGACTGTCTTTGTACCCATGTTTTTTAGTATACATTATGCATAATCGAACCACATATATTTCCCTTTTCAAGAACAAGCTCGTACTTTAATGCATTACGTAATAATTCTTGGAATGTGGGTTCAAGTCTAATTCAATCTTACAAACTCATGTTGTAAGGTAAGGTTTGCACCTACTTATATATTCTATTTTAGTCATATATTAACACAATGTGGAATCCTTGACACAGCCCCTCACGTTAAGTACTGAACATCTCCAGCTTAAACTAGATATTTGTGGATAGTGGTTGATATAATAGTCTCAATAAATCTCATTAGGATAAACTCTAAACTATCTTAGAAATGTGTTTTTAAGTCTAACTCAACCCTACAAAAACGAATCATACATAACCCTCACTTTAATACTCTATTTTAGCAATATCTCTAGATGATATGAGATGTGTGTCATTAATAAGTCAAGAAACAACAGAATGTGCACTCACAATTATAATTTAGAATACAAAAAGCATATGAGAAGCACTGATGAAGTACATTTAGACATAATAACAATCAAGGTGAACAATTTGCATATGAGCTGACTGATTTATGGTTTTGGAAGATTGAAGATTTTATTCCTCGTAAACTACAAAATGCTATTTAAACTTATAAAAACATTTACTGGTTTATTAGGAAATATCTTTTACCCCTTAATTCAGACCCTCGGTTCATTCATTCCATTTTGGAATTTGGATCCAAAGAACCGAGTGTTAAAAACCTCTGGAATTTAAAGTCTCCCTATCTCCATACAATCATTTTACGGTCAAATTTAGTGTTTCTCTTCCTAAGCCTGAATTTTCCAAGACACCATTAAACTGCCTCGTGTGACTGTAAAAATTCTGAAACCAGTACCGGAAATCCAAAACATCAACTTTCATGATAACAAGGGTCTAGTTGAATTCCAACTCAAAACTCCAACTTCTTTATACAGAAATCACCTCGCCCCACTGGATATCACCACCTTTCATTTTCCAACAAATATAAGTAGTCAAGAAAGAACCTTCAAGCTTTGCTTCTAAAAAAACCCATTAACATAGCAACTTTCCCACTCATCAGAAATATGCACACGCAAAGCGATAAATAAAAATACGTTCTTTTTTCATACTCATCAGGAAACAGAATAACCAACAAACAATAAAAACAAAACAACAAAACCCAGATCCGTTCCTCACCATGAGTCCCAAGTTCCCAAAAGTTGAAATTCACAAACTGAAAGTGTCCCAGAAAACCTAAGTCCCAGAAATTCAAAACTCCAAATACTGCAGCCACAGAACAAAAGATTGAAAATTGAAGCAGTGCGGTAAAAAGGGTAACAAAAAAACAAAACCTTGAAGGAAAGGGTCTCCCGAATGACAAGGCGATATTCAACGGCGACGGCAATAAAGCGAGCATTGGGAGAGAAACAACACGGACCCGTTTGCTTGTAAGATTCAGTGAACTCCATGGATCGATTATCACCAAATGGGAAATGGGGTGTTGGTTTTGCTTCAAGTTTCAACTTGGCACATAGAAGAAGAAGAACATGAAGAAGGAGAAGGGTGCATTGAGTTAAACTATCAAATGGTGAGTGACACAACACAACAGCAGAACATAGTAAGTAGATCTGAGAAAGGGAGAGAAACTATGTTGTTGTCTTGTACCATTCCTTTCAAAGTGAGAGAGACAAGATTTGAAATCCTTTTATGCAACCAATGTACCGTTAAATCATAAATCCATTTGGTGTGATGCTTTTTGTTCTTTAGTCTTGCACTCTGTTTGAACGGATAATTCTATTCGGTCAACTAAGCTTATTTAAAAATAGCCTATTTAATATGTAATTTTTCAGTTTTTTTCAGTTATTTAATATTTATATTTTTTTAATTTTTTGGTCTAATTATTATTTATATATATTATTTTGGTTTTAGCCAAATTAAACTTTAGAAATGTATTTACATCAAGTGTTATTAAAAATAGTTACTCAATCAAAATATAAATATAAAAAATAAATTAATACAAACCTCGGTATTGAACTGATTTTTTCCAAAATACAAATTGAAAATAAATACAAAGAGGTCTAAATCACACATTATAAAGGAAAAGAAATAAAATTATAATTTAAATTTAATATATATATATATATATATATATATATATATATATATATATATATATATAACTATAACAATAACAATTGTGGATAGCACAAATGGAAACTTTTAACATGTGTCACCACTACAAAAATCAACAAAAAAAAATATCTTAAAAAAATTTACTTATAAAGAAAATCAGAAAGGTGTCAAGTAGTCAACAGGAAATCGTAGAAGCTCAATTTTGTGACATGTGGAAACTGTGCATTTTACTACCAATTTCAAATTCAATTTCAAACAGAATTTACCTATAAAGGAAATCAAACCACGTGTCAGCACAGTAAATATACGTGTTTCTCCAATTTGCTCTCATATTTTCAAATTTCAAATTCAAAATTCAAAAGTTATGACACGTGCTTCTCCCACATGTTCCTTTAAAACCATTTCAAACCCTAATCTCTATTTCAATTTCAAATTTCGATGGGTCAAATCCACATACAGTTAAAGCAAAGAGTGCAAGCCTCGATAGTCGCTATCAAGGGAGATGAAGAACTCGATACCCTCATCAAGGGGACCATTGTTGGTGGTGGTGTCGTTCATGGTGGGTGGCAAAGAAGATCTAAAAGGTTTGACCTTTTCCTACTTTTTCCTACCTATTTTGTCGCAGTTCTCACCTTAGATTTTCTTGGCACAGTTCATAAAATGTATGCCTAAGGCTTCAATCGACGAAAACGTAGGGGTTTAGAGGTGTCGTTCATGACGGGTGGCGAAGAAGATCTAAAAGGTTTAACCTTTTCCTGCTTCTCACTACCTATTTTTGTTCACAGTTCTCACCTTAGATTTTCTTGACACAATTCATAAAACATATGCCTAAGGCTTCCACAAGGAAGAACCTCTAAAGATAAGTCCTCTTTATTCTCTTATCAAATTTACGGGTTTGTGAATGGCTTGAGATTTCACGATTGAGTTTTTTCAGGTTTAGCGCATTGCCACAACTTCTGTGAAAGTAGCTTTTTGCATTCAATAAAGGTCCAATTTATTTAAATTGCTTTTCTTTTGGGATAACTATGGGTTCTTGTTTTTAATGTTGAATGCTTTGTTTGAGGGGTTTAAGATTTGGGCAAAATGTTTATGATCTCATATTCGCATGCATGTGATTGCATCTCCTTCTCTTTTTAATATTGAATGCTTCCACGTATATACATCATATAATTTTCAAATCAAGCAAACCAACAGAGCAACAGAATCACAGGCATGCAAAGAAAACAGACACAACAAGGACCCGTTGAAGACTAGCTTTAGAAAAATTTAATTCTTCTCTATTCTTTTATTCTCCTGTAATTTGAGTTCCAAGCACTACATTTATGGACTAATGGTGAATCTTTCAACCTTTTTCTGTATTTGTGTATTTTTCGTGTATTGTGTTGTTCTGTATATTTTTCCTCCATTCTTTTTTATTGACACTTTTAATTAAGTTTTAATCCCATTAAATTCTAATTAACTCTTGACACTTATGTATGAGAATGTAATATAGATTACCAAATTCAAAAAAAATAAATTTTCCAATTACTATTTTATTTTAATGAATAATTAATCATTTTAATGAATAATTAATCACTGCTCCATCCTTAGTGATGTAATTTATTTAAAATTAAATATTAAATAGGGTGACTCTTCATTTCAAATGGGTGGCTCTTCATTTAAAATGGGTGGCTCTTCATTTAAAGGAGTGACTCTTGTTTTGAAATAAGGTTGAAACTTTAAGGAAGAGGAAAGGTATAGAGTAGCAGAAGAGACTCTTCATTTTTTTTTAATTGGGTGAATTGTGTGGTATTAGTTCACAACACATATAACAAGGTCATAATTTAATTACATTAAAAAATCTGGATAGACATATGTGATCTTAAATAATGTTAAGAGATGGTCTCCACTTGCATGGAAACTTTATGTAGGCACACATTTATGTGGAAACTACATAGTGACACAACACTTAAATAAGGCACATGCAAGGGTGGCCTACATGTAGGCACATACAAGGGTGGGGCGTAGAAACTTGATAAATAGATGTAAGTGTGTCTCATCTGTGCATGAAAACTTGACACAACAATTGAACAAGCCACTTATTATTAGATTTTACAAAATTAAAACCCAGTTTGCCAATTCCAATGATCCTTAAAGCTCTATGTGCCCAATGACCTCTGAAAAGTCAGGTCTTCATATTTAATAAATATATTATTGAATTTTCTTATTTTATTTTATATTATATTTTAATAAAGTTTCAATTTTAAGACATAATTCATTCAGTAATTGTTATTGAGTATATAAATTTAATTATTTTTTATTAATAAATACTATACATTATTATTTTATAATTAATATATAGTATTTGTTATTATTTTTCATCTTTATTTTTATTCTTCAAATTTTAAAAAATCAAATTCATATAATATATATTTTTAAACAACTATTATAAAATTAAATAAGTTATTTTACTATAGTCATGCATCGCCTTGAAAGGTAGGCCGAGCTGTTTAGAGGTATGATGAGGGATGATCGAGGTGTTTGGAGGTATATGAAGGATGGCTGAGTTGTTCTGGGACTTATGAAAGGCTTAACCGAGGTGTTTGAAGGTATATGAAGGATGGTCGAGCAGTTCTGGGACAAATGGAAGGCTTGGTCGACATTTTTGAAGGGATTGGATGGGAGGCCGAGCTGTTTTGGGACCTATCAAAGGCTTGGGCGACGTGTTTGGAGGGATTGGATGAGAGGCCGAGCTATTTTGAGACTTATGGAGGGCTTGGCCGACGAGTTTGAAGGGGTTGGATGAGAGCCCGACGTGTTCTGGGACTTATGGAGGGCTTGGCCGTCGTGTTTGAAGGGGTTGGATGGAAGGCCGACGTGTTATGGGAGATCAAACTGTTATGAGACTTATGAAAGGCTTGGTCGACGTGTTATGGGAGATCAAACTGTTATGAGACTTATGAAAGGCTTGGCCGACGTGTTTGAAGGGTTGGATGGGAGGCCGACGTGTTATGGGACTTATGAAGGGCTTGGCTAAGGGGTTGGATGGGAGGCCGACGTCTAGAGTAGCAAAAGAGAAGAGATTGTTCATCTTTTTTTTTAATTGGATTAAAAAATCAATCTCCATACAATGTTTTAGAGACATGTGATCTTAAATAATGTTAAGAGATAGTCTCCACTTGCATGTGCAAACTTGAATGTGAAGAGGTTTTGGCAAAAATTAGATGGAAATATGGTCCACATTTATGTCGAAACTTGATATTGGCACAACACTTAAATAAGACACAAGTTTCATGTTTGTAGAACCTTGATATTGGCAGTGCAATTAATAAACAGATGGTAAACGTGAAATGGTGAATCTTTCAACTTTTTCCTGTATTTTTGTATTTTTCGTGTATTGTGTTGTTCTATATATTTTTCCTCTACATCTGTCACTCTCTATTCTTTTTTATTCACACGGTTTTAAATCACTTTTAATTGAGTTTTAATCCCATTAAATTCTAATGACCTCCAGTTAACTCTTGACACTTATGCCTCTAAATTGTAATATAGATTATCAAATTCAAATAAAATAAATTTTTCAATTACTATTTTATTTTAGTGAATAATTAATTGCTTCATTTAAAATAGGGTGACTCTTCATTTCAAATGAATGACTCTTCATTTCAAATGGGTGACTCTTCATTCGAAATGAGTGACTCTTCTTTTGAAAATAGGATTGAAACTTATAGAGAAGAGGAAAGGTATAGAGTAGCAGAACAGACTCTTCATTTTTTCTTTAATTTTAATTACATAATTGGGTGAATTAGGTGGTAACACATATAACAACAAGGTCATAATTTAATTACATTAAAAAATATGGATACAATGTGTTAGAGACATATCTGATCTTAAATAATGTTAAGAGATGGTCTCCACTTGCATGCAAACTTTATCCAAACATGAATATGAGGAGTTTTTGGCAAAAATTAAATGGAAGTAGGGCCTACATTTATGTGGAAACTAGCTATTGGCACAACACTTAAATAAGGCACATACATGTGTGTAGAAACTTGATATTGGCAGTGCAATTAATAATTAGATGTAAGTGTGTCTCACCTGTGCATGAAAACTTGACATAACAATTGAACAAGCCACCTATTATTAGAAAAGTCAGTCTTCATATTTAATAAATATATTATTGAAATTTTTTTATTTTATTTTATATTATATTTTAATAAAGTTTCAATTTTTAAGACATAATTTATTCAGTAATTGTTATTGAGTATATAAATTTAATTATTTTTCATTAATGAATACTATACATTATTATTT
>Ga0099825_1002185_pt1 | contig 25886 bp, 22 predicted proteins | sample SiratroredBW_FD_76838 | JGI IMG/M metagenome (GOLD analysis project Ga0099825, IMG submission 76838) | Root nodule microbial communities of legume samples collected from California, USA - Siratro red BW | ecosystem: Host-associated > Plants > Roots > Nodule | place: USA: California | collected... | reverse complement strand
TCCATCTTTGCATTTAAAGGCCCTGGTTCCTCCATTAAAGCTATCAAAGGAGCAGAGAGAGACGCTGGTGTTAGAGTCATTATATTTGTGCAAACGATAAACTCTAATAATTCGCATAAACTTTAAATAAACAGAATAGTGCCCAGAGGAACTTTAAACCAATTGTGTGAACCTAATACGAGACCTGGAAAAAACACCTAACATTAATGTACATTTGGGAAATTGAGGGATGGAGGAAGTGGAAACAATATGTAAGATTTTACACACATATGCACATAGAACAATAATAAAATGTAGGCAGAGATAATAGAATATAGAAAATTCACATATAAGGGAGTATCAGAGTGATAATTCCCAAATCAATAAAGAACTGTATTGTAAAGGCAAGTATATGTAAACAATAACAGGAAATAAAGCTTGGCTTTCGAGAGGCCAAGTTCTCTCCACTATCTTTTTTCGTGTCCACTTTTTCCCCCTCCCTCTAAAACATTTTATTTTCCTATTTATATTTCTCATTCCCCTAACTAACTCTTGACAACACGGCTCCCACTCTCCTCACAGCTCTCACTCTCTTTGTTCTGTTATTTTATTTCCTCTTCTCTTGCACGTATATTGGAAAGGAGTGATTTTCCTATATTGCCAATCACCCTTGCTGCTGGGGTCTGTTACAATACCCCCCTTTTGAAGAGTCACCTTGTCCTCAAGGTGAAGGAAGGGAAAAACCATCTTTATTTTCTCAGCTAACTCCATGTACTTTCAAATTCGCGTAGGTTCTGTCATTTCAGTAAGACTTCCTGCTCCCTTGCTTTGTTATAGCGGTTGTCCAAGATGAATTCAGGTTCAACTATCAACTCTGTTTCCTCATGTAACTCAGCTGGCAGTGGTTGGGGTAACATGGATGGACCAATACTCTTCTTTAAGAGAGATACATAGAACGCAGGATGGATCTTGGCTGACTTCGAAAGTTTGAGTCTGTAAGCAACTTCACCAATTCTCTCTAACACTTCGAAAGGGCCATAAAAACGAGCCTCTAGTTTGTGATTCACCCTGGTTGCTAAAGATTTCATTCGGTATGGATGACGCTTCAAGTAAACAAAATCCCCAATGGCAAAGGACACCTCCCTTCTCTTTTGGTCAACATCCTTTTCATTCTATTTTGCGTCCGGTTTAACTGAAATTGCAACTCCTCAAGCATTTGGTTACGATCATGCAACATAAGCTTGACATCTTCCACCATTGATTCCATTCCACCCCTCAACAAGGGTGGAGGTTCCCTCCCGTATAGAGCTTTGAAGGGAGTCATAATAATGGAACCATGGTAATTGGTGTTGTACCAAAACTCAGCCCAAGACAACCATACAGGCCACTGTTTTTGCTTGGAGCCTGTAAGACAGTGCAAATAGGTTTCCAAACACGTGTTGGCAGCCTCTGTTTGACCATCTGTTTGAGGGTGATAAGCCGATGACATTTTCAAAGAAGTCCCTGCTTGTCTAAAGAGTTCTGACCAAAATGTGCTCATAAAAACTGTCTCTGTAGGATACAATAGAAGAAGGGAAACCATGAAGACACACCACTTCCTTGATGAATAAAGTAGCATCATCCTTTGCTGTAAATGGATGAGAGAGAGCAAAGAAATGAACATATTTGGTGAGTCGGTCAACAACAACAAAAATAGTGTCCATGCCCTAGGTTTTCGGTAAACCGCCAATAAAATCCATGGAGATATCTGTCCAAACATTTGAGGGAATGGGTAGCGGTTGTAAAAGACTGGCTGGTTTGAGAGTAGGGTGTTTATTTTGCTGGTACACCTCCTTTTGTAAGTGCGAAAAAAATCAGAATGACCCCCAAATTTAGAGATGTGGAATTCCAATAAAATCTTAGGAATCTATTTAGAGTTCTTAGCAAGCACCAATCGCCCTCTGTACATTAGCTTGCCATTACGCAACTCAAATCCAGCAGCAACCTCTTCCCCGAAAAGGAGCTTCTGCATAATATTCTTCAGTTTAACATCCTCCAAGACCTCTGTTTCTATATCAGCCCATTCAGCAGCAATAGAAAAAGAAATAGAAGAGTAATGAAACTTTCTGGAAAGAGCATCAGCCACTCTATTATCTGAGCTTGCTTTATACTTGATTTCAAAATTATATCCCAACAATTTTGATAACCACCATTGTTGGCCCTCCTCCACAACTCTTTGATCCAACAGATATTTCAAAGATTTCTGGTCTGTAAAAACAGTGAACTGCTGACCAAGTAGGTAATGACGCCACTTCTGAGTAGCGAACACGATAGCCATCAATTCCCTTTCATAAACTGACTTCCTTTAGGCTGCATTGGACGATTTTTGACTCATAAATGCAATAGGATGACCCTCCTGCATTAATACAACACCCACACCTTTTCCAGAAGCATCAATTTCAATCTGGAAAGGTTTTGAAAAACACGGAGCAGCTAATATCGGGACGAAGACCACTGTTGTCTTGAGCTTTTAGAAAGCAGAGGTAGCTTCCTCACTCCATTGAAAATAATCCTTCTTCAACAATTGCGTGAGAGGCCATGCAATGCTCCCATAGCCTTTTACAAAACGCCTATAATAGCCCGTGAGACCTAAGAACCCGCGCAATGCCTTGAGGTCTTTAGGTTGAGGCCAATCTACCATATCGTTCAGCTTCTTAGGGTCAGTTGCCACACCTTGAGAAGAGATGGTATGCCCTAAATATTCAATGCTAACACTCTCAAAACAACACTTCTTCTTATTCACTAGAAGGTTGTTCTGTCGAAGCAATTCCAACACCCGCAACAAGTGCTCACGGTGGCTATTAATGTCCTTGCTATATACCAAAATGTCGTCCAAGAAAACCAATACAAACTTCCTCAAGTATGGTCACAACACTGTGTTCATCAAGGACTGAAAGGTAGGAGCGTTCGTGAGCCCAAACGGCATTACCAGGAATTCATAGTGTCCTTCATCGGTCCATAATGCGGTCTTGTGGATGTCATCTTCTTTCATCCGAATTTGGTGGTATCCTGATTTCAAGTCGAGTTTAGAGAATATAACTGTGCCAGCCATCTCATCCAATAGATTCTCTATCACCGGAATTGGAAATTTATTTGGAACTGTGATCTTGTTGAGCGCCCTATAATCAACACAGAAGCGCCAGCCACCATCCTTCTTTTTTACCAGAATTATCAGACTTGAAAATGGGCTAGTACTGGGACGAATGATACCAATGTGATGCATCTCATCAATTATCTTTTCTATTTCAGCCTTTTGGTACTGAGGATACCGATAAGGCCTTGATGTTAGGGACCTCAGCGTTCTCCCTCAAAACAATGGCATGATCATGTGTTCTCTGTGGTGGTAGACCAGGTGGGGTTTGGAAAATGTCCTCGAATTGCTGCAACAATGTTAAGGTTTCTTGTGAGAGGGAAGGGTGTGCAGTAAAATCGTCAGTTGTAAAAAGAGGAGTCACCAAAAACCTTCCCCAAACTAGCAACCCACTCGGCACTGAGCACCACCTCTCACCGACCCAATTCCATGACAAAGAAATTAGCAACAATGGAAATACCCTGTACCAAAACCTCTACAGCCTCACAACCGCCCACTCTTGCTCAATAGCACCGTTTCCGCCTTCGATAAGAAAAGGGTGCAACTGAAGTAATGGCAACCCAAGAGCACAACCGAGCTTAGTGGAAAGGAAGTTTGCCTCTACCTCTGGATCCACCAAAACAACAACCTCCCTGCCATGGATGGTCCCACGAGCTTTTAAAGTTTGGTGGGTGGTGAGTCCCCCGTAATTGAAAGAAGAGAGATGGAGAGAGAGTATTTAAGGTGACAACAGGGATTTCCTCCAGGGGCCCAATAAGGGTTTGGTATCCCCTTTAGATGGTGGCAATGAATTGGGTTTCAGCGGTCCAGAGTTAGGGTCAGCATTATTGGGCCGAGCCCAAGTATTGTTTCTTCCACTGAAGTTTGAGTCTGATTTCCTCCCCCATGGCTGTCCTCTTTCCTCACGCCATGCTAAGTTGCGAGCCTCTAACACCATCGCCCGATCCATCATTGCTTGGAGGTTCTCGAACTCCGTAACTGCCATCTCCGAGCTAATTGTCGGTTTGAGACCCTCATGAAACATACATATCAAGGTTTCACCACCGAGGTTCCTATGAGAGCGCGCCGCAAGTTCAAATTCGCGACGATAATCCATTATCGAGCCTACTTGACGTACCTTCAACAGTGGAGCCAAAGGATTAGATGCTGCTCCCAGTTTGAAACGGCGCAACAGATCTTGCTTTAAACAAAGCCAAGTATGGAATGAAGACTGTGCTTCCCACCATTCAAACCGTGTGAGGGCTTCACCGTGAAGGGCGAGCACAACATATTCCAGTTTCTCACTCACTGGAATGCCCGATATGCGAAAGAAGCGATCAATCTGAACCAACCGGCCGCTTGCATCCGAGCCATCAAACGGAGGAACCTCCAATCGTCGATTAGAGTCGCCCTTGTTTGGAGTGACCTCGCGACGTAGTCCTCCCCAGGATCCTCAATATGAGAATCGTGATCCTCCCCTGTAGAATGGTTCTTCACTTGTTGAACTACCAAATCGTCAAAGCGTTTCATCATGGCCTCCATCAATCGATCCTGTTCCGCGCGGAACTCCGTCATCTGTCATTCCAATCCGTCAACCCTTTCCTCCATTGCAGTTGAAGTGCGAGTGGTGGCCATACCCTAGGAAAGAAGCCCAAGATCGCAAGCTGATACCAATTTGTAAGATTTTACACACATATGCACATAGAACAATAATAAAATGTAGGCAGAGATAATAAAATGTAGAAAATTCACATATAAGGGAGTATCAGAGTGATAATTCCCAAATCAATGAAGAACTGTATTGTAAAGGCAAGTATGTGTAAACAATAATAGGAAATAAAGCTTGGCTTTCGAGAGGCCAAGTTCTCTCCACTATTTTTTTTCACCCCCACTTTTTCCCCCCTTCCTCTAAAACATTTTATTTTCTTATTTATATTTCTCATTCCCCTAACTAACTCCTGACAACTCGGCTCCCACTCTCCTTGTTCTGTTATTTTATTTCCTCTTCTCTTGTACATATATTGGGAAGGAATGATTTTCCTATATTGTCCATCACCCTGCTGGGTCTGTTACATAATAATACTAAGGTAAGACCTATTAGTATTCTTTATTACTTTAATTTCTTTTACATATTTTTTTTTATTTATTTGTCTTCAATCTAACATTTTTAATTTTAATTTTATTTCTCCCTTATTTTTTGTTATTCTTTTTTATTTTAATCTAGAGATGACTGAGTTGAGGCAAGAGGGACTGCAGAGAATACTATCAACCGGTACATACTATTTAAAACAGAGTTGCAAATCTTCTATGTCCCATTCTTTGTTCTAGGAGTAAACAGTTCCTAAATGTGACTTATTAGACACATCCAATAATAATTTGACAAGTCATAATATGAAAAAATAGTATTAAATTAAAACAAGAAAATACCATAAATTTAAATGGTTATTTTACATATTGAAATCTCACTATTGTGCTTGCCTTGTTCCCTGTCAAATTCAACAGTATCGAAGTTTATTGTTTCATGCCACTATCCCAAAGGTTTCCAATATTGTTAATTGCCTAATTGTGAAGGACCTATGCACATCGCAGAGGTTGACAAAAGGGGGTTGAATATATGCGTGAAATTGTGAAGTGATATCATTCATGTTTATTATAGGCATGGTTTGGTAGCTGAAGTGGTTGAGGCATTAAGAAGGATGACTAAAAAGGCTGGTTGTGAGTCAGACATTACAACTCGCATATAATTAAACTTTCTAAAACTAGGGAAAGGATATAATTGTTGGCCTTTGTTATTTGTGATTCTAACTGCTGGTCTTTGTAATATGTACTGTAAAATAGACAGTACTAGAGAAGTGTAGATGAGCAAAATGTTTCTCTGTAGTTTATAATTCTAATTGCAAGAAATTTGTACTTTCAAATGAACATGCCATTATTCTAGCAATACAACGGAATATTGAACTGATTTGCAATAAGTAAAAGAGAAATCTGCAGATGATATAATCATTTGAGACAATATCATTTAAACAAAGTAAACAATATAATTTGAGACAATTTACAATCTATGCCCAACAAAGTCTGTAATTCTGAATTTCACTGTGCTTCTCCACTTGGATTCATTATGTGTTGTTGATTTGTTGGACCAATTTGACTTGCATTCTAAACTTGTCTTCCAATCTTCATTGGGGTCTAATATGTGATGGCCTAGCAGCTGAGAACTAGACATTCCCTTTGTCATTGCAAGAAAGGGATTTAAGCACGGTGATTCTCCAAATTTTGACAACCACCTCATTACTTTTGAATTTAAGTTGAGCTTAGAAAGACCACACACTCAACTCGAAACTCAATCAAGTTCCAAATAACTTCTTTGTGTTCTTGACCTTTTCCAAAACAAGATTATATGATGACTTCATAATATTATTGTGATAAAGAAGACTAGCCTCATCATAATCTATCATTTAAATTGTGCTAGAGGTAGAATTTTTTCTAAGCCCCCATTCATGTGGTCATAAATCTTGAACCTAGTGACCATCATTTCTAGAAATAGTAGTTGGACATTCTTAAAATACTGTTAATGTTGTAAATTCTCAAAGCATGACTGCAAAGATTATTCGTAAAATCAAATTTGTGACAACCACAATTGATCAAGACAGTGAAAGAGTCAAATGTTATAACATGTTTCTTGTTAGGCATACAATTTAAAATAACTATAAATTGACACATAATGATGAGAAGATAGATGATTTAGATTTTTATTAGTTCTAAATAAATAAAATGCTTGTTTATAGAGTAGAAATCACTTTGATGATAATTTTTAGATTATAATTTACGTAGAAATCACTTTGATGATAATTTTAAGGTTATAATTTACTTTCATTGCATTTTCCTTGTAAAATAGAAGCAAATAGTAATTTTTGTATTTGAATCTATTAAATCCAATAAGGTTAGGGGTGTGTGAATATTAGAAGACAAGAAAGTAAGAAACATTTAGAAGTCATCAAATAATTTAGAGCCCATGAAGAACCTAAACCTAAGAAAGGTAAAAACAAAGGAGAATATTAGGCATGAGAAATGTGACTCAAATATGAAAAACCTGGACCTAATATGCCGTTAATACAGATTTAAGTTTTGAAATTTAAATTTCCCTCTCTTTTGTAACTTCAATTTTTGAGCATGAGTGGTCTTTTACTGATGTAAATAGTCACCCTTCTTTGTATAAACACTTTAGATGATATATAAGAGTTAGAGAAAATTCTTAAGTTGCTTTAATAATGGTAAACTTCCTTTGGAGTTTTATCTTGATTCTTATGAGTGAAGTGACAATTCTTCTTTTAACATATCATGAAGATGAAGTTATCTCCATCACCAAGTGGCATTCTCCTTCTTCTATCTTTGTAAGTCTCCTCTCTTTTTTGTCTTTTGTTTACTTGTTCTAGTCATATCTTCTATTTTACTTCTACTTTCTTTATTCATGCTAATTCTACTTTGTCTCTCTCTATATTTGTGACATTTTTTTCATTTGCATGCATATTTACGACCTTTTCTTGGATGCAAACCTTTAAATGTAACACAATCCAAGATTAGATTAGTGTACAATGGTAAGTACATCTTCAAGTTTTAGATCTTAAAAATTAAAACAAACATTATATCAAGCCCTTTCAAGTTAATCATAACTATACTCATATAACATAATCACATCCATCAATCTCTATAGGAGTGCTACCCTTATTCCTTTAAGATACTCTGTCATAAACAATTTGAAGATCTTATAAGTATAAATTGTTGATGCATTTCATAAAGTCTTTGATAAGTATGATAATAACTTATTTTATCATATGTAATGGACCTCTTTATTTCTGTTCATTTTATGAACTTTTAAATTTGTGGTAAAAATCATTGCAAAAATATTTTGGATTAGAGAAGTGAATTACTACTTGCCTTTTACAAATTTTGTAAAGAAATGAAAGCTTGAAATCATAAAAGGAGGAAGTCATCACTAGAGCTTTTATCTCAGTGACTAGAAGCCTCACCCAACAAGAAGCACTTTATATTCGATGGGATAGAAAATACATTAAGCTTAACAAGAGCTAAGACTTAACACTAATTACAACATTTTTCACTTTTATACAAAGTTCAGATAGAATAAAAAAATCTGCACTTTGTGACACTGCTTTTGACAAGGAGACATTCGGAAGGACTTTCAACTTCAAGCTGGTCATTTACTGGCCCATTTTTGTGCTTCAAATGTATTGGAGTAGCTAGCTTACTATTTCACTGAGAATAAATGTAATGAATCTCAACTACATATGGTCTCTCATTCTCAATACATGATGTCTTTCATGATTTTTGGGTTATTTCTTGCACTTTACTGTCGTGTAGTTTGATAATCTGTTTTTGATTGTTTCTTAACATTGAAAAATGATTTTAGAACTCTAATCCTAAGATTGAACAACCTAGTGGTCATATATTAGAATAATATTTTATCTTTTGATCATTCTTATGCAATTGAGCTTGATGTAAACCTAGTATTAAAAGAACTAAGGCATTGATATGTTTACATTGAGGGTTAGTACTTTGTCTCGAGGGAATTAGGGTTTTAGTAAAATATTGATAAATGTCAGAATTGTATTGTATTGAGAAAGTATGTGTAATGTGTTCCGAAATCCAATGATAATTTTATTTGGATAAAAGTATTTTGATATCAGAATTAAGTTGAATTTTAAATTTAATGAATCGATGTCTCTACTTTTTAATCTTGATTAGTCAAAATTCATATTGTCTAAAACAAGCACAAAACTATTAGAACAGTGATACTTGAACTTTTCAATTTTTACTATTTATACAATTTTCTACACTTGTCAAATAGTTAATGAGTAAAGTCTCACTAATATTAATAATGTGGGACTCATTTTAACTATTTTTTTAAATTCCTTTTCAACTTCTAGTTGTTGCCATTTCTTTTCCATTTTATCAAGTGTTAATTGGGAATTGTATGAAGATAGTTGTTTTACCTTCAATTCACTTGAAAATATTATAATTCATAGGTTTGCATGCATTCAACATTTTTTTTTTCTAAGTTCTTTCAAATTCTTCTTCTGAATCACAACCTTTTATGCATTTTTGGAATAGGCTTCGAGGCTTATGTATTTGGCATAACTCATCTAATTGATTTGGTCACATAATATATTGATCTCTAAAAGTTGTTTTTGGTTGTTGGATTCTCATACTATCCAGAAACACTTTAGATAATCATTTTAAAAAGAATTAACACTTTAAATAACCAATTTAAAAAAATTGTTTTATGAATAAGGCTCAACTAAGTATCACATTTTTCAAGGATGATTTACTCCAATAAAGGAATCCAAATCGAGTTGTATTTATTTTCACCAATAAATGATATAAAAATTCACAACATCCCCATAACATTTATAGTCAATTTTAGATTTTATTTTTATTTGTCCAAAATGTTTTAGTTAAACATGATTTTTAATCTAATTTCACACTACATTAACATTAGATCTTGTGCCTGCTTAATCTATAACAGATTCAATCAATTTTAAGCTTTTAATGTAAAATTTAATTTTCAAATCCACTATTTCCTCTCCTAAATAACTCTAAATCTAACCATGAAATATATGACTCCTTTTTTATAGCTAATACACATGTTATAGAAGGCGATAAGTATTTTTACTCATGTGGCACAAACTTATGAGCGTGATGGATAACAATTTCTGCAATTTTCAAATTTCTTCCTTACTCAAATTAAATGATATATTTTATCGGGAACTTACTTTTTAACATGTTATTTCGCATGTCATTTCATCTTAATATTCATTTTTCTTAATTCCTTGTTTGAAAAAAAATATTTCAAATGTATCTATTTTTTCTTATTATCATAATACAACTCACTCTCCTTTATTACACTAAATTCTATTTTAAAAGCATGTGTTCCATATAACTTAAAAGTTTCATCTCTATTGCAAAAAAAAAAAAAAAAAAGTAATTTTTTAGCTCATCAATTTCGAATAGATAACATTTCTTAAGCTTTTTATCTAACATTTTGAGTATATATGCTTTTTCTTATTATCATAATATAATTCCTTCTCTTTCTCACACTAAATCTTATTTTAATTTTATGAGTATGATTGATTACAAACTTTGCAATCTTTAATTTTCTTTCTTACTCACATTAAGGAACACAATAATTTTTGTAGTCCTTTTTTAACATGTTTCATATGTGACCTTAAGCTTCATTATTTTAAATCTTTGTTTGGAGAATAAAAAAAGTGTGTTAGGTATATCTATTTTTTTATTATAATAATACAATTCATTCTCCTTTTATACATTAAATCCCATTTTAAATGGACATGTTTGATACAAGTTATAATTTTCATCGTTATTATAAAAAAAAAGTTATTTTTTAGCTCAACGATTTCAAGTGGACGGTATAAACTTTTTATCCACCTTTTACATAAAATTTCTATATTTTTTCTAAAATAATGAGAAATTAGGAAATTTAATGCCAAACATTATTTAGAAATAATGATGATTATATTGTGAAAAAAAAAATATTTGAAAAGAATAAGATATAAAAATGACGAAATGATGAGAATATATCCTAATAAGAAAGATAAAAACATTAGGAGAAGTTAAGAAAATATTGGATTGTGAGAACATACCTGGATAATTTTGACGAGGAAACAACAATTGACTTTTTAAAATAAAATTTTATTTTTTTTAAAAAACAAATATATATTATAAAAATACCTGGATAATTCTTAAAAAAATATAATATAAAAAATTTGTTATGTGGAAAAACGTCAAATAATTTTTTTCATTATTAGCATATTAAACAATTATATTATAAAATTAGATGTATTTTCTATTTTTTTTGAAATGTATTATTTTACTGTAAAAAATCTTTACAATCTTAATAATTTTATTTTCAGAAAATAAGTTAATTGAGAATGAATAATTTTTTATTTATTCCCAACTACATCACTTAAATTCAACATTTTTTTATAAAGGCATCCAAGCCAAACGCGACCTTATTGGTTCCAGAGGCTAACAACACGCACTCGCTCTTTTCTTCTATCTGCGACCCCACTGAGACTTGATAGACTCTCACAGCTCCCAAATTCCAAAGCCGATTTTTTTTTTCTTTTTGTTTCGTTTTCATTTTGGGGGTGAAATTCGCAATCTCCAAGAAGCATTGTTCTTATTCCCTTTCCATCAAATTCATAGGGTTTTGATTCTCTGCAACCGTTTCGCAATTTGGGTTCGTGCACCTTCAGCAAGAGTTTGCGTTTAGGTTTAGGCTTCATTTGGAAGAAACGCAAAGGATGTATGCTGATCGGGTGGAGAGTGGAACTCGGAGGTCAGTGAAAGAACGTCTTGATGGGAATTTCCTCACTGATTCTACTCGCCAACACAAAGTCACCGGAAAGAGGTTCTTGTGTTATTATTCTTATTATTGTTACTGTGTGTGAATTATTTTTATTTCCACTGTGGAAAAAGAATATATGAATTTGTAGTTGTTGGTGTGCTTAATGTTGATGTATTTGGTGTTGGGTTGAGTCGCATTCTGGATTTTTTGATGGTGTGGGATGACTTCAATGGTAGTGGTTATGGTTGTCAGGGGTTCTGTTTATCTTTCGTAATATCCCTGTCTAGTGGTGGCAGTGATAGGGGTTCATGAGTTAGGTTAGTGAAGGTGTTTGGGGAATTGCTTTGTCTTTATGTGATCTTCTATGTGTGGAATTGAGGAATTGGAGAAATGGCTTGACCTGGAGCAGCGACGAGTTCCTTGAGAGGTGAAACTGTGGTAAATACTTAGCTGGGGTGGGGGGTTATGATGATGTAGGGGCTGTTATTGAGGATTGATTTTAATTTTCGATGGGAGTATTATTACTTGATTCTCATTGCCTGAGTGGCTTGGGGCCTCTTTGATTATATAAGCAGTGTGAAGAGATTTGTTTGGAATTGTTTGTTCAGCGTTTTGGTGTTGTGGCATGTGATTGTATACTTTGAATGTTAAGTTTTGGTGATGGTCTGTTGGATATTTTGTGCCCTTCGTGTTTAGTATGCTGGTTGGAGGCAGGGGTAGAGGGTGTAATTGTTAGGTTTTTCTTTACTTTGCAATCTTACTCATTGAATTGTTTAATTTCATGAGGTGGGAAGGGTGAATCAATCCTGATCTTTGAGCAAAAGGCCTGCTTAGCCGCTAAATACACCCCGCAACCTTGGTCATGAGAGAAACCTTTTAGGAGCAATGCTCATTCATTGGATTGGTTATTTCTGTTTTATTTGTATTCATTATGTTCTATCCACTCGATTGCTTAGCACTGTGGACCTCCTTTGTTACAAACTTTAATGCTTATTTAAACTGAAGACTTGGTGATGTATCCAAATCATGACTTTTGCAGGCAGAGGCAAGATGACAAGTGGAAACATGATCTCTATGACGATGATGAGCCCCAGCTCTATAGTATGGATTGATTATGTTATTCTCATATGCAAGTATAAGTTGCTGCTCTTGTTGGATGCCGATAGTTGATTTTATGGGTTTTGACTGTGTGTTAATGACTTGTGAAGATCGCAAGGTCACTGCTCAAGATCTTCGTTTGAAGCTTCAAAAGAAAGGCCTGCATCCTGGAGGTCAAACTGGAAAGAGTTCTGTTACTGGTGAGAGGGATCTCCGTGAAAGGCTATCAGGGACAATGACTTCACAACCTAAAAACTATGACCCACCAAAGCCTAAAGTGGCTGCTAAACCTAGCGGCGGTAAAAGTATCGATGTTGAGACTCCTGCAGTACATATCAAAAGATCAGCTAACCCAACTCCTAAAAATGTGTCCCGAAAGGTATATTGTTGACATATTCTTTGTTTATTGTTTGATCAAGATTTTCTATTGCAGGGATTTTGGATGTAGTGTTCGTCTTGTTCTGTTGCCCCTTTTCCCTCTACATTCAGTATGTCATTGGCCTTTAAACTAGTGATAAATTTTTTAAAACAATGACGCTGACTGCCTTTGTAATTTTAGTTATTTTACTACGATGATATATCAGATTCATTGGTTTCTTTATGTGAGTGAACTAACCTTAATCTTGAGGTGTTTATTAGAGTGAGAACCAAGGACTGTATCTGTGTTCATGTAATTTTACTTGACTGATATTATGTTAGCCACTTTCATGCTTTGTCTAGTTTAACAGTAGCAAAGTTGGATATGATATTCTCTGCTTGAGTCCTACATGTGTTGAATTCATCTTTTTTGAATCAGAATAGTTGCATTACACTTGAACTTAGCCAGTAGAGACTAGAATTTTGTCTTGCATTGTATGATGTTAGTAATACTATTATTTTATACTGATTTTTTGCAAAATATGCCGTTGCCTTGTGCTTATGATAAAAGTCAAGCTGTAAAGATGGGATGGGAGGGAAATAATTTTATCATAGATTTTATGCAATGTTGAAAGTTTCTGTAATATTGAAAACTTAGATGCAAGTAGTACTTACATGTAGTTAACTTAAATTCTTAATAGGATGGATTTGTGATGAAGCATTAGAAATTCAAATCTTGAGCATGGGATTAGATGCAGGGCAAAAGTTGTTAAGTACAATTCAATATTTGAAGCTTAGGCTGGTGTAGCTTCACTACTGTTTATTACTGTGCAGTAGGATTAACAGTAACCCGTCATTTGATTATGAATCATGATCGACCTTATATATCCTAAATTAGACGAGTACTTAATAAATAGACTATAAATGAATAGAATGAGAACTTGGGTCTTAGAATTTGTCAAAGACTAACTGCTCTGGAAGCTTAATTTGTTAGGTATGCCTATGAATGGTTGTACAGATAACGTGCCTTCTGTGCAAGAACTCTTTGGTTATGAAGTGGAAATGATGCAAATGTGCACTTTACCATCTAAGGCCAACTTTTCAACTGTTTGTTGGAGATTGTGACCCAGTTGACGGTTACATGTATCTATGTTCCCCTACCTCGTATTTATCTATGTCGTTAACTCTCTTGAACTACATGATTAATTTTCTGACTATCCTAACTATTTCCCCATGGTTCAAAAGTCAGTTTTACATAGTGAACTGTAAATCTGCTGGGATGTGACACTGCTGGCAGACTGGAAATAATTCTAATAACTAAACATTTGTTATTATGATGCTGAAAGTGAAAGTAGATGATGCATTTTGTTTGTGATCTAAACGAACTGATTGATTAATGAGATGAAAACAATGGAGAAACCAGGATTGTAATAATCCTGGATATAAGTTTCTTTTGATGTATTTTATCCTTATTCTTCTTTTTTATCTTTATTTTTATTACATTATCTTCTCCTTAAATAGATGAAAGTGTCCCACATTTTATTCACGTGTTCAAAATAATTCAGTTATGCGAAATGAACTGTTGTTTTTGCCACAATTTCCTTGCTCCAGAATGTGTTTCTTTTCTTGTGGAAAAGACTAATTCAGTAAACCTGGTTCTTGCTTGACAGGCTGACGCATCTCTGGATGATTTTTTGCTCTCACTGGGTCTTGAAAAGTATCTCATAAGTTTTCAGGCTGAAGAAGTATGTTATACATCTAGTTACCTCCCCTCTTTGAAATCCATGTTCCTTCATTTTTTAGAGAGTAGTTTTTGAATTTTTCTTTCAGAAAGTTGCAAAAGGAAATGATTTGTTCAAAATAAACCAATCTAAATATGTAGTTAGAGTTAGACTAAAATTCAATATTATAACTGAATTTTAATTGCACATTAAAGAGTTGAATATTTATGACTAAATGCTATTTCTTCAGGTTGATATGACTGCACTAAATCATATGACTGATGAGGATCTCAAGGCCATGGGTATACCGATGGTACGTATTATAAAGGAACGTGGATTCCTAAATTATTATTTATCTTAAGTTAATCCCGCATTAGTTTTGATATAACAATTATTAACATTTTCTGCGTTTCTTAATTCCATTCTGATATGCTCTGTTGATTTCAGGGACCAAGAAAGAAGATACTTTTAGCCTTGGAGTCAAAAGGCTGAAATTTTGGCCTTGTATTTCTATACCGTTGTTATAACTTATGACACATTAGAAGGCTTACAATTATGTTTATACTTTGGACTTGATCAAGCTTGTCTGTAATTTTTTAGCTATTTTTTTGGTGCTTTTATTACCATTTCAATCCTCTTTCCTCCCATCCTCCCATGTGTTGCTGAAAGTGGCCTAAACAAGCTATTAATATTTAAAAGAGGAAAGCATGAAAATTAATTGATGGAGTTTTTTTATTTAGCTGGAAGGATCTGGTTTGATGGGTGATGGTGACGGTGGATGCTCAGTAAAACAAAAGTTTGCCTGTTTAGCTCTTATGAATATATTCATTCTCCTTTAGAATTTCTTTTTTCTTTTCAAGTTTTTCACATCCCCATTTGCTTCACCCCGACCCACTTCTCTCACTCATTCTGTCATGTCCTTTTACTTTTTTTTTTGGCTTTCTTAAAGAGTAACGTTTTTGCCTGACATCTTATAGGCACAATGATGGACATCTACTAGTATAGGAGATGAAAGGATAATAAAAAGAAGGTAAATTAAGAATATATATTTATTATGAATTTATAAATAAAAATAGAAATTCTAGATCATTACTAAATATAATTTTTTTAAATAGTTTTGTATATTTATCATTGCTAGAATAATTAATAAATTCCATTCTCTGGAGTTTTCTTCAATATTTCTGCCTATGTTTGAACCCTTTTATGAAGAAAGAAGAACATTTAAATTTGAAAGCCTTTTGATTTTAAAAGTAAAAATTCCATGGGATTAGGATTCTCTACATTTGTGTAATAAACAACTGAACATAATAATAAAAGAATCATTTCATATAATTATAACACAAATATTATCATTTATGTCTGGATGCAAATGCAGCAGGACCGTCGAGTTTTCCCTTTTTCTTCTTAATTCTCCTTTTTCCTCAAGAGCTGGTCATATTGTGCTTTCCGTATAGGTTGTGCCTCTGATTATTATTATTTTTGTTCCTTTTTTACTTTTAGACACCAAGCATGTTTTTTTCTTTTTAATGTATTCTTTTTGTAATTTTGAATGAGGGTTTTACTTCCCTCATCCCCATACAAACTGAAAAAAAAAAAAGAAGATAAAAATACTCTCCCTCATTATACCATGCCACCTTCGCATCATCACCGCGGTTGCTCCATCCTCGCTAATGTATGAACAATAACAGAAAAACATCATTTGCTTAAAAAAAATTATTACATAACTCCACATGCGTTAGCCAGTAACATAAAGGAATAAATATAAGTTAAGAGAGTAATTAATATTAGAAAACTGGCTTTTCTTTCTGACATTGTCAAAAACACCTTATTTACTATATGTTTGCCAAATTCCAATTTACTAACGAAACTAGCAAACTTAATATAAGTGGCTAAAAATCTTGGTTGATATGGTATATTACAAGAAGTTTGATTATTGAATAGTGCTATAGTGTGGAATGGGTAAGATTCAACTAGTAGAGAAAATTGTAATTATTCCTGAGCAATCTACACCTTGCAAGAGAATGTTATTGTCAAATACTAACCTGTCTCTTGCTGTTTACCCAGACTCTGTCTTCCTTTTGACCCTCCAAGCACCCAAATAAGTTTCAATGAGATTTGTAACAAGTTATACAGTGCACTTAGTAAAATGCTTATGCAATATGACTTTATGGCTGGTAGACTAGGTTCAATTTGGTTGTGAAAGTTTGACACTAGCTTCTCACTATAATCACTACACACGGGACAAGTTTTGCAGTAAGAGATTTTGAGGTAAATTTGGATGAATTAATATGTAGTGAGGACCTCATCATAGTACCTAATGCAGACAGATCAGTGCTGAGAGCTCGAAATCTTCCAATTATTTAGTCATTCACACTTTTGAATATTCAAAAGCTATTGTGACACACAACTTTTCACCCTTCGAGACAAAAGTGATACATGTCATAAAATTTGTACTAGAAAACCAGATTCATGTTCTTTATTTGTCACCACAAAGCATTGCCACCTTTGAAAAGAAAGCCTTGGAGGACAATATCTTAAAGAACATAACCACTTTTCAGGTTGTTGCTGCAAAAATAGGGAAGACAAGAAGCATTGTAACAAGGATGTCAGAGGAAAAAGTGTCCACAATGTTGTTTCAAGAGGATGTGAGGAAAAGGGTTGTTCCTGAACTCCTAAAAAACTTTGCAGAAAATGCATTGGTGCTTGTTTTTGCAAGAGCAACAATGAGGAAGTTGAAGGAGCTAGATGTCTGTCACATAAGGAAACTACAAGAAGGGATGAAAAGTTTGGGTGATGAGTACATTAAGTCAGGGATAGATTGGTTAGAAGTGAACAAAAGGGCACCTTGTATGGAAGATAGTTTCTCTTTGGTGACATGGTGGAAATTGGGGTTTGAGGAGCAACTTTTTGTATGGGATAGACTAAAGTGTGCTACTCCACTAGAAGTTAAGTCTGGTATGATCATATTATTGTCAGGATTACAAGATCAATGAGGTATTAACATATGTCTTGATTTACCTGAAGATTAAATACAAGAGTTTAGTAGGATAATGCTGGAAATTTTATTTTTATTTTAAATTTCTTTGAATTATATATTGTTGTTAATGTCAAAATATTAATTATTTAGTACATATTTTATTTTAATCTAATTAAAGATTAACTATTTATTACTCTTTTAATATTTTTTTAAAGTTTTGGACCATTAGAGACTCGGCAAGAATAAAGGGAGCTGTCAAATAATAGAATTGTGGTTGTTTTCATACTTAGCACAGTTTTCATTACTTCACGTTATTAACAAGAATATTTCTTATTCTCTTAAGGAAAGAAATTTGTGAATCAATTACTGAAGTTCAATTTAGTAACTGTGTGATCCGTGATGCTTCTTTCCATTTGATTTTATGCAAAATGAAAATATATATAATTTTGTGAAGAATAAGTGTATTTATTCTTTGGTTTGAGAATTTCGGTATTACAGATATGAAATTTTTTTGTTTTCATAAAATTTTTTAAGTATAATATCCATGTAATAAATATATGAAATTATATCTTATTTTGAATTTAGGTTGAATCTTTTTTATTTCTATGGTTTATTTACATATTGGCATTGTTTGTTTGTAAAATTATGGGAAACATATTCATTTATGTTGATTTTTGTTAATGTTACTATAATGTAAACTTCCAAAGCATATTCATTTGCACTCCATTTTTTTAATGTTTGCATTGATGTATTAAAATAAAATGGTTTGACCAATGGAAAATAAAAGTGGTTTGATAAGGAAAAGATAAACTTCCAAAGCATATTCATTTAAGCTCCATTTTTGATGGTTGCATTGATGTATTATTGAAAATAAAATGGTTTGACCAACGGAAAATAAAAATGGTTTGATAAGGAAAAGATAAACTTCCAAAGCATATTCATTTGCACTCATTTTTTATGTTTGCATTGATGTATTATTGAAAATAAAATGGTTTGACCAACCGAAATTAAAAATGGTGTGATAAGGAAAAGATAAACTTCCAAAGCATATTCATTTGCACTCCGTTTTTTATGTTTTCATTTATGTATTATTGAAAATAAAATGGTTTGACCAAGGAAAAATAAAAGTGGTTTGATAAGGAAAAGATGGAGAAGGAAAGTTTCAGCGGTAGCTAAAATATAAAATATAATCAAAATATACAATATACAATTAATAGTTACATCATGTCAGAAGTGGTTATAAATAAATGTCACTAAATATATGAAGTAGAGTTATGAGTTACACGATAAATATATTAACAAAGAATAAAAGCCACATTTGTGTAAAAAAAGAAAAAAAGTATTATTAAATAACTCGAACTAGGTTAACAACAAAGAAGAACAAGTATAAGGTAAGTTAAGGGTAATTAATATTACAAAACAGACTTCTGGTGATTTTATCAAACATATATTATCCTATGTTTTTGTTTACCAAACCCCAGTTTACTAATCAACTAGTAAATTTAATATAAATGGGTTTTTTTTTTTGTAAATTAAAAAAAGTTTGATTATTTACGAAAAAATTAAAAGTTTGATTATTTATAAAAAAAAATAAAAAGTTCAATTATTAATTAGTAATACTATATGAAGTAGATAAGATTGAATTAATAGAATAAATTGTAATGGTTCCTAAACAACCTCGTCAAGAAACTAAGGCGTCCTTTTTTTATCCTCCAAATATTCAAATGACCTGTTGTTGTTTAGTAAAACTCGGAGTCCATCTAAATACCCAAATGAGTTAACTTAAATTCTTAACCGGATGAGTTTGTGAAGAAGCATTAGAAATTCAAATCTTTAGTCCTGAAATTTGTCAAAAACTAATAGAAGCTTAATTTGTTAGGTATGGCTATGAACGGTTTTACAGATACAGTGATTTCTTATGAAAGAACTCGTTGGTTATGAAGTGCAAATAATGCAAATGTGCACTTTACCATCTAAGGCCAACTTTTAAACTGTTTATTGGAGAGTGTGGTCCAGTGATGGTTATATGTATCTATGTTCCCCTACCTTCTATTATTTATGTGGTTAACTCTCTTGAACTACATGATTAATTTTCTGACTATTAACTATTTCTTTGAGAAAGTTGAGAAAGGAAATTATTTATTTAAAATAAGCCAATCTAAATATATTTAGAGCTAGACTAAAATTCAATATTTAGAGTTATAACTGAATTTTAGTTGCACATTCAAGAGTTAAATGTTTATGACTGAATGATGTTTTTGTGACTAAACGAGGTTGATATTTTTTTTAACAGCGAAGAATAAAATTAATGAGAGCACTTCAGGAGTGTTCTAACCCTACTATAAAATATACCCTACAATACAATTTAATACGTAAGGTCAATTATTAGTTATAAAAAAAATAACCATTCACAAAAGTAGAAAGTGAAGTAAATGAGAACAAAACCAGACAAAGATAGAACAAATACACAACACCAAAAACAATACAATTTCTCTCAGTTGACCAAAAGTCTAATTCTAGACTAGATTAAACATACAGATCTATAAAAGGTCACACCTACACAATTATAGATGGCTACTTGTTAGAACGTCTCCATACTTCCCAGTGACTTCCCAACTTTGTACACTTCCCTGCTGGCCTCTCTAAATACATAGGAACTTGCACACAAAAAACTACAATCGGTCACTTGGGTCTAAGTCAGTCAAAAGCTCTAACTAGCTACCTATCACCTACTGCTCCACTACTCACCTATTCCCTATTCTAACGCGATGAAACTTCACAAAATATCACTATAAACCAAACACCCAACTAATACAACTATCCCAACAACGAGCGAACATTATGTCATAGCCTTCAGACACTGGATAGGGCAAAGGAACCAATCAGAGAGTGACACAGTAATCCTTTATCCACGATTTTTTACCCATAACCAGCCTTTTAATTGTGTCAAACTAAAGATTTCTACGTTATCCACTCGACCATTATTAAACACAACCTTATTTCTATGATTCTAAATTTCACACATTATGGCCGACCACATATGTTTCCAGATTTCGTTTTCTTTCTTAGAACAACTCGTAATAAAGAAATGTGGGAAACGATTACTAATAGAGTAGTGGTTAACTAATGAATTACCAATTCATCTATCACAACTAGCCTAGACTTTAGTAGCTACAGGATCATTTAAAAACAAATGTTGGGTAGATTCATCGTGCATATTACACATAGGACATTGTGAGGTAGCTATTTGTATTCCTTTACTACTTAGATTCACCCCTGTAGGGATCCTATCAATCAGCACCCTCTAGCCACATATGTGTGTAGATGGAACAACATTCATACTTCAGAGTTCTTCAAATATATAAACATTCCTCTGAGTTCCATCATTCGCTAAAGCATTATAACCATACCTCACAGTATATACACTATCCTTTTCCCAAACCCAGCCATCCGACTCCCCCCTTTTCCACAGAGCCGTCTTAATGACGGCCATCAATTATTGCTACAGTACTTTTTCCCATTCAAAGGCATCACTTCTCCAACTTAGTTTCCATGAAAATGCTTCCCATTTTCACTAGTTCCCCTTTCCCTTACATCGTCTATTATACTTTCTTTGCACGTTAATAATAAATATAGCCTTGGATACTTGAGTTTCAGTGCTTGATCACCTACCCACTTATCATCCCAAAATCGAATTTTCCTTCCATCCCCTAACTGCCAACTTACTCTTTGGTCAAACCAATTATTCTGATTATCAACATCACATATTTTGCATAAGTCTCTCCACCACCTAGAATGTCTCTTGTCTAACCTATTAGAACTCATATCCCTCCAAGAGCCGTACCGAGATTGCACTATGTCCTTCCAAACACCGACTTCGTCCAACCCAATTCTCCATTTCCATTTTGCTAACAAGGCTAAATTAAATTTAGCAATGTTTTTAATACCTAGCCCTCCTACTTCGATTGGGTTACACACTTTCTCCCAACTCACCCATGCTATTTTCCTACACTAGTAACCCCAACCCCAAAGAAATAACTTAGATTCTTTTGATAGTATTACATACGGAAACAGGGGCTTTGAAGAAGGATAAATAAAATAAAGGCATGCATTGATGACCGATTTTATTAACCATACTCTGCCAGCCATAGATAGTAATTTACCTTTCCATCTAGCCAATCTTGATCTAATTTTATCAATGACTGGCTTCCAAAATGCCACAGACCTAGGGTTCCCACCTATCGTCAAACCCAAATACTTGAACGGTAGCTCCATTATCTTACAATTCAAGCAATTAAAAAAAACTACCATATCTTCATCATACACACCAATAGCCCCTACTTGGCTTTTGTGAAAATTAACCTTAAGTCCAGAGGTGATTTCAAAGCATCGCAACATTGTCTTGATGGCCAATATGCTTTGATAGTTAGGCTGACAAAAGAATAACATATCATCCGTGAACTATAATAAACTAATCCCTACCTTATTAGATCCAATTATGACTCCTTCAAAGAGATCCTTCCTTAAGGCTTTCCTCATTAACCTCGCTAAACCTTCAGCCACAATAAGAAACAGAAACGGTGCTAACGGATCTCCTTGCCTAAGCCCCCTCTTAGGTTTGAATTCTTTTGTTGGTTGCCATTCACTAGTACTAAGATTGTAGCTGATTCTAGATATACTCTAATCCAGTTTATCAACTTAAGAGAGAACCCTAATCTACCCATCATATAAGCCAAGAAATCCCAATCCATTGAGTCATATGCCTTTTCATAGTCTACTTTTACTATAACACCTCTTTAACTTTTCCCTCTTTAAAAAATCAATTGTTTCATTAGCCACAAGGACACTATCCAACAAGCCTCTTCCCTTCAAAAAAGCAGATTGATTCTGATCTATCACACCAGGCAAAACTCTTTTAAGTCTATTAGCTAAAAGTTTAGAGAGCACCTTATACAAATAGCCTACAAGCGAGATAGGGCGGTAATCATTCAAATTTGACGGATTTTCCTTCTTAGGCACCAAGGTAATGAAGGATGCATTGCAACCTCACGGTATAAACCTATCCCCATGGAATCCAGTTATAGCTCGCACCACCTCTTCACCTACAACACCCCAATTATTCTTGATAAAGTGAAAATTGTAACCATCGGGACCTAGACTTTTTGTACTATCACATTGACAAACAACTTCTAGAATTTCTTCTTCCATAAAAACACTGTTAAGCGTATCATTATCCTCAAATGAAATAGCTCAAATTGAACCCCATCTAACTTAACGCCTAACCTTTGATGACTCGCAAACCTACTTTGAAAGTGTTTTCTCACCTTCCCTTTCACCAAAATCGGATCCTAAGACCACACCCCTCTTATATATAGGCCTCTAAGATCATTAGATAATCTTCTCCATCTCAACCTAGAATGAAAAAATTTTGAATTTATATCACCTTTTTGCATCCAATCAGTCCTGGCTTTTTGCCTTACCATTGCAATCTCTCTATTATTAAGAGTATCTAATTCACTCAATAAATGAACTCGCAACATTCTCTCTTCTTCTTGTAAATTCCCATCATCGCCTTTTTCATCTAGAGCTGCTATCTCCTTTAAGAACTGTTGTTTCGTTATTTTTGCCTTATCCCAAACTTGACCCTTCCATAATTTTAGTTCCTTTTTCAACTCTTTAAACTTTTCCTTCACCCTTTCAAGGCCATTTCCATTACTAACGTGAACATCCTAAGATTTTTGTACTACATCCTTAAACCCCTCAACCTGCTGCCACACAACGAAAGTTTTTAAAGATTTAGGTCCCCAATCTATCATATTATTATCCACCACCAAAGCACAATGATCGAACACTTGTCAACTAAGAATGTATTGCGTAGATCCTGACCACTGCATAAGCCAAGAATCCAAAACTAAAAATCTATCTAGCCTACTAGAGGACGTCCCATTGGGTCTATACCAAGTAAATCTCCTACCCAAAACAGGAATATCAAATAATTGACACCTTTCTATGAAGTCATTGAACTTTTCATCTCTTTCCTATAAGATGCAACATTTCCTAGCCCCTTCCTTTCACTAGGATTTCTAACCGTATTAAAGTCTCCAACCACACACCAAAGTAACGAGTTGTCTTGTTCTTTCAACTGGTCAATATTATCTCACAAAGTATATTTTTCAAATGTTGCAACTTGATCTACCCCCCACCCTACCTATACTCCCCAACAATTAACACAAAGCCTTTACCCTCTTAGAGACCTTAAACAATTAAAGGTTTGATTGTTCCACATAGTAAGCACACCACCACTTTCTTTTTCAACCTCTTTATGAACCCAACTCATCCCATTATACCCGCATAAGGAGTAACATTTAGCATAACATAAATGTACTGACTTTATTTCCTGCACACACAACACACCCGGTTTCTTCTTAATCAAGATGTCACGTAAATACTTCCACTTCACCTCCCTCCCTAAACCCCTAATATTAATACTTATTAAGCTCTAACAACTCACTAACCCTCTCTTGCCCTAAATTACTACACAAGTGTCTATCTCTCTCTTCCAATTGAACCAGCAGATCCATAACTCTATTCTCATCTTCTACACAAATAACACCCAACTCCTTTACTATATCCCAAATTTCCATTTCTTTACTAGAGTTGCCATGATCCTTAATTCTTCTATTACAATTCTATATATTACTATCTGATAAAGAATTAGAGGTTTGAGGGGTTTCTGACCGGGACTGCAAGGCAATAGCAGACGTAGTCCTTGTTATTATGTACCCGCGTCGTTTACTCCCTTTCGCGCTCGTTTCCCTTTTGCAGATTAATTGTCGCTCTTTGAATAAATTTGGGTCAATTCGTTCTTCATTGATGACTACAAAAGCCTTCGAGAGCATCTTATTCTTAGGTTCCACGTTAAGGTTATCTTCTCCTTGCAAGTTTCACCCCTCTTCTTCGCCATTCATTATGTCAGCACTTACCTCCTTACCTGTCCTTTTCATTGTGCTTAATATTACCTTTTTCATGTTTTCTGCCTCTATTATTTGGTTAATACTCCTTCTCTCTCTATTATTCCTTATAAACCCTGCCACTTGCCCTTGCCGAGCCGCACCCTTCGTATTCACCGCCTCTTTACAATTTTGATTTTGGACTCCTACATTTTGGCTAAAATTATTGATTTGGGCCGTGAGCCCAACATCCACATGCACACCTTTGGACAAATTCTTCCTCCACCCCATACCCTCTTCCTGCAACCCCATATAATATTTTATTGACATCCCTACCCTTAATGAAATGACGTAAATGCCCCTTCCTTAATAAAACAGTTCCTCTTCCCTTCCCCAGCACCACCGTTCGCGAAAATCACAGTGCATTTTCTCTTGAATATTCCTTCTCCGGTGTTATTTTGGAGCGTTTGAAGGGTGATTGAACGGAAGGGGTAACATTCCGATGAGTGTGCAGTGTTTATTGAAGGCAAGGAACGACGGGGAGGTAAGATTTTTGTATTTCGTGGAATTTTTTTAAGTTTCTGAATAGGTTCCCGGATGAGTTCATCCGGTTTAGTTTTTTTGAAATTTGAGAACTGGACAATGACACGTCCGGTTCGTAAAAAGAGAACTGGATGTAGTGGAAGGGGGTGTCATCCGGTGTGTATGGTGTAAACCGGATGCCAACCCATCCGATTTTCAAAAGTTTATAAAAATTGCAAACCGGATAGGTAAGGGGGTTCGATTTAGAAACTTGTGAATCGGATGAAGAGGGTAATCCAGTTTACAAAATTTGCAAACCGGATGACATCAAACCATAAAACATCCGGTTTGCATGATATTAACTTTTGAGAACTGGATGGGGTGCGTCCGGTTCACAAGTGTTCAAACCGAATGACACCCCCTCCTCTAAATCCGGTTCTCATATTACAATTGTTTTGTGAACCAGATGGGGATGCGTCCGGTTAATGTTTAGAATTTTTTTTAAATTTTTTCCTTTTTTTCTTATGAGTTGTGTTTTGTTATATTACAGATATGGATAGTCTTTGTCTATATTCAGAGGAAGTAAACAAGGTATCTGGTGAACTTGAAAGTGGTTGCTTGGTTCGGGAAGAAGATTGCATTATTGATTTCACAACTGATAAGGTAGAATGTTTTGTTTTTGTTTATGTTTATGAAATGTAAATTAATTACATATGAATGTGATATATTGTGCAGGTGTTTGGTACTCGAGACGAATTACTTGAATGGGTTCGCAAGGTTGCATTTAGGC
>Ga0099825_1002184_pt1 | contig 25887 bp, 13 predicted proteins | sample SiratroredBW_FD_76838 | JGI IMG/M metagenome (GOLD analysis project Ga0099825, IMG submission 76838) | Root nodule microbial communities of legume samples collected from California, USA - Siratro red BW | ecosystem: Host-associated > Plants > Roots > Nodule | place: USA: California | collected... | reverse complement strand
TATATATATATATATATATATATATATATATATATATATATATATATATATATATATATGTGAAATTTGTTTTAACACTTTCTTGTCCTATGTATAAATGTTAGACAAAAGGCGAACAAAATTAATTTTGAGAAGTCATTTATTAAAGCACCAACTAAATTAGTTACCAAGTAGTAACAAACTTGTTAGTTCTACCCCTCTAGTTAGAGGTCATTTTGGTGAAGCCCCTTTGGTTAGATCACATGTTGGTCCTATTACACATGTTGGTTCTACTACACCAATGGCACTAAATGCTAGTACTCTATCTCTCGAAGCACATGGTAATGCACCACTTGATGCATTAGATCGTAGTTCACCTAGTATTTCACCATAAAGTATTCAAGGATCTAACCCTCGAACACATGAAACATTCGCTTTTAAGGATGATCAAAATGTATCAAATGTTCAAAGCACTAGTGAGAAACCTGTTTTGACAATTGATGGAGATGGGTATATCGCTTAAATTTTAACAATGTTAAGTTTTGTTCAAATTTTATATATAACATGTGTTTATAACTACATATTTGTGTAGATTCTTGCCTTCATACTTTGCAGCAAATGCAATTGGTGATATCTTCAAAAGTCATTATACTGAACCATAACCATCATGGAAAAAGGTGCCATAAATCAATAGAGACATGTGGTTCACAGAGTTCATTATATGTATATGTTTGTGTGTGTATGTGTGTGTGTGTGTATATATATATATATATATATATATTAGTTTTCAACCTTATAACTAATTGTAATTGGTTTTGGTATAGTTCTAACTTGTTTTATTTTATTATAGAGAAAATATACTATTTCTCGACCTGACCATAGGTTGGCAAGAAGGATCTTTGAAATGCAAGGTGCAAATATATTGAAAAATTCACTAAATAAAGCTCGCAATACAATGAAGAGGCCAAACTGGCTTGCAGAAGATATATGGGATAATTTATGCCAACATTGAGGATCAAAACCATTCAAAGTGAAAAGTTTAGCAAACATACTACTGGCTCTATTAGCATTTCTCGACATAAAGAAAATTTGGTAAATTTTTTGCCTGATCTTCGTACTTTTGAAATCCTACTACACCATCCATGTTGTATTATAGTACATAAGTACTACTTTAATTTTTTTGGTTATCTGATGTAATGTTATAGTAGTTGGTGGTTTGTTTACTTATGTTCATGTTAAAGGTCTACATGTTATAGTATACACAAAATTAGTTAGTTCCAATTTGGTTGCATGTTAAAGTACTATCTCTTGTTTTTGTGGTACATATTTTCATTTCTAAATTAATATTTTTGTTTACCTTATCTTAGACAAAGTTGAATGGAAAACCTCCTACCCCATCAGAGTTGTTCTGTCATACACACCAACGGAAGAAGGACAAAATATGGGTGGATCAAATATCAACACATGTGGATGTAAGTTATATAAATGTGATATGTCAATTTGTCTAACACTAGTGTATTTTTTTTATATTTTTGTTTTTGTGCTACATATTTTCATTTCTAAATTAATATTTTTGTTTACCTTATCTTAGACAAAGTTGAATGGAAAACCTCCTACCCCTTCAGAGTTGTTCCGTCATACACACCAACGGAAGAAGGACAAATCATGGATGGATCAAAGATCCACACATGTGGATGTAAGTTATATAAATGTGATATGTCAATTTGTCTAACACTAATGTATTTTTTTATATTTTTTCTAATGTATTACCAATTTTATTTTGATGTTTATAGGCAGAGTTTACCTGTGTATAGGAAGAAGCATCCCAATCAGCATCTGCTATAGGAGTGTCTCCACCTGATGAATTACAACTTTGGTGTAAAGTTGTTGGAATTAACAAAGGCAAGGTGTATGGACTTGGATCTAAGTCAATCAATACAATTGGGAGACAACTCTATCAGGATTGTACATCATCTGTGCAGGTCATGAAAGAGGAGTTTGAACAATTAAAAAACAAGTTACTTGTAGTTGAAACTAAAAGGGATGAACTTCGTGAGAGACAAATTGAGAAAAATAACAAACAAATTGAGCATGTCAACACTCAATTTCGTTTGGACAAATAAAATTTTTTTTACAAAAAAAAAAAATAATAGATAAAAAAGGAATGAAAATAAAAAAATATTTTCTTATGTGTTATTTAGTTTTTGTCATTTAAGATAAGTAAATAAAAAAAAAAGAGGACTTTGATTTTATGAATAAATTTTGATTAAATAATAATAAAAAGAAAAGGATGAAATACAATTTTAAAAAATAATAAAACAACAAAAAAGGGTTTGGGTCTTTCTTAAAATAAATTGAATAGAAAAATTAAGTAAGCCCAATTGAACAGGAGGTTTATTTATAAAAAATAGTTCTAATCCAGTTTGATAAAAATAGAAAGAAAAAAGGTTTTCTGAAGCCCAATTTACTAGAGGTCATTAGAACTAAACATAAAATTACTATTTACACCCCACTCCTCTACTAATTGTGCTTGCCACATAAGCAATAATTTTCCTAGTTCTTCACTGCCCATTCATTGCCCATTCATGTCCCTTTGTAGCTTTAATGCCCTTTTAATTTTTTTAGTTAGTGCGTGACAAATTTTATCTCTCATTATTAAAGATTCTTGATTAAGAATTACAAATGTACTATTTTAAGCTTTTTGCCTCCTCATACTAATTGCATTCAGCCCTCATACTTATCACATTTAGCCCTTATAGCTTTCATACATTCACTGACTATTCATATTTCTTTTTATTGGCCTGTTCCTCTTCTTCACGTTGCATCTATTTTATTTTATTTCATAGAATGTAAGTGTAAAATCTTAAAAAATAGTTAATATAGGGGCTGGAGCAATTGATTTTTAATTAAGAACAATGATACTAAGTTTTACTAGGGGAGATGGATGGATTATCAAACAAATATATAAAAAGACAGACACAAGGAGAACACAGAGAAATTGAGAAAGAAAAATACTAAAAAATCTTATTCGGTTCTGTTGAAAAAAATCTAAGAGTACAGTATAGTTCAAGGGAAAAGAAGAAGCTAAACTGAGAGTCTTCAACGGGTTGGTGTTCTCCCTTTAATTTTGTCCTGGTTTTGCTTTGTTGTGTATTGTTTTACTCTGTGCACTGCATTAATGTCAATGAGTAATTAGTTTGTAAACATTGCTAAATTAAATTTGAATGATCACATAAAATATTATACCTACGGGATTATTGCTACTACTGGCACAATCATGTAGGTGTTTGATATTGTTGTTGTTACTGGTACCGATCTGGGATTATGTAATTGCTGCATTTTGCACAACTATTATTATTCATCTATTTTATAGTAACATTAGATATCATTAGCCTATAAACAGAAAACAAACACAAAACCCCAAACTATAATAAAAAATCCCAAAACTCAAACAAAGTTTAGAAACCAATTTAACTCAAACCTGAATCAAATAGAAACAAAAACCAAACTCAAGACCACTTCCATTCCAAAACATAACCCAATCTGCCCTAGAAAAACACAAGCACCCAAATTAACTTCAATTAAAAAAAACCAATACCTACACTTTCCAAAAACCTTAACCAAAACTAATTTAGATAGGAAAATGCTCAAATAAAACCTCAAAGCATCCTGAAATTCCTAAAATGGCATTCATTAGAAACAAGAACCCATAAAAATCCTCAAACCCACATAAATCCTCAGAATTCAGTGAATCCAAAGACTCACCCAAAAGAACACCAAACAGCCTTTTCAAAAAATAAAAACAGGACTAGTTAAGCAAAAGCCAGTCTAAAGTTAGTACCAAATCCAATTCAGAAAATTAATAATCCCAACTCCATAACACATGATCGAATACACAATAGTGATAGTTGAAGTCCCAAATTTAAAAATTTCCAAACCTTGTACCAAAACATAAATGATTCAGAAATAAAAATCCACCCAAGCAACCAATCTAGAAACATAACCCCAAGGCAAAGAAGGCCATGTTCTTAATTGAAAAACCTAACATCAACAACCACTACTCCTCACGAAACCAAATAGTCATAGTAAAAAACAAAACCAAAATAATCATTCCAGAAACAAAGTAACTCAAGCATCCAATTACAACCCTTTCTACCACTACGTGGGGTAATTATAGAATTCAAAATAGAAAACCCTAAGTTAGTTCATAAGCACCCCAAATCCCAAAGCGAACTTTAGAAATCATGACTTCCATATCCAGAGAAAAGGAGTCGTAGTCGGTAAGGCACGACTAATTTTTTCCGTTCATCGCTGGTAGGAGATTGAAAGGAGGTAAGAAGCGGCGTCGTTGCTCTACCATAGGTTCTCGTAGTAGCCCTAATTCCAATTAGGCAAAAGGCCCAATTTGATTTAATAATAATAATAATAATAATAATAATAATAATAATAATAATAATAATAATAATAATAATAATAATAATAATAATAGGTGAAGGTTGGGAAAGACAACGTGTAATGCGGACTTAGCCCATTTGTCTCGTGAATGAAGGGATGGGAAGGGACAAATTAGAAAAGGAAGCCACATGGCTACAGAGGACTTATTAAAAAAGAGAAGATAGGTTTTGGTAGGTTTGTGGCATTGGGTGCTCGTCTGTCAGGTAGATATATATTTAGGATTTATTAAGTTTTTTTAACCTTAATAATTAATAATTATATTTGTTTTTCTTTCTTTTTCGGCATAGTTGTGGTGTTGGGAGTTTCCATGCCACGTGATTTAGGGTATTAGGTTTCATTTTTTTTACTTAATCTTGATAGTTAATAATCATGTTTTTATGCTGTATGTATTATTTTTTTCTTCTTTTTCTTTCTTTAATAAAAATAAAAGTAATTTAAGTATAATAATAAAAAATACATAAAACATTTTCATAAATTAATAAAAAATATATAATTTCAAAAAAAACATAACAAATATTAAATCAAAACAGTCTTAAAATACTTCCAAAAATAAAACATTTTCAAATATAATAATAAATAAAAAACAGCTTTAATAAAATACAAATATTTCAAAAATAAAAAATAAAAAAAATATCAAACATCCTCAAACAAATTTTTCATATTAGAACTACATGAACCCTGATTTTTCTTTGAAAATACGTAGGACCAAGGTTAATTCTAGTCGGGTCCAAAAGCAAAAGTAAAAATTTATCTTTGTTATTATTCATTTGTTTATTGTTCATTCTTTGTTTGCATTTTTTGTAAATATATATTTGTTTGTTTTTTAGTTGCTGTAATTATTATTTTTGGGAAAAATAACATTTTTGTAAAACTACGTTTATTTCTATTGTACCGTCTTAGGACGAGCATTATGGGATGCTGACACCTTTTCCACACATAACCGACTCCCGAATCTTGAATCTGGTTCGTAGGCATTTTTATTTTGGTTTTTCTATAGTTTTTCCACAAAAAGCTATAATGACGACTCCATTTTCAATTTAAATATTTTTAAAATAAATTTGTGATTGCCCCATAGTGATCCAGTTGTGATAGAACAAAATAACAAAATCTTGCATCTCTTAATGGAAAAGATGGATTTTCAACCTCCTGAAATATACATTCAACTTTATGTGTCTTTAGATTTGATCTTTTTACCCCTATTGTATTGTGTGTATTGAATCTTTGTTATGTAACATCATTATAAACTTTTTCGATGATTAACTTGAAGGATATGTCAAATTTGATCCTTTTATTACTATTGTATTATTTGCCTTGAATCTTAAATCCTAATTATGTCTTCTTTACATGATTGACTAAAGAAAAATTATCAATGTCAAACTTTTGTTATTATCATTTACAGTCACTGAATCGGTCACAGAATCGATCACAAAATCTGTCACTGATTCGGTCACAAAATAGGTCATAGATTCGGTCACAAAATCGGTCACAGATTCGATCATAGAATCGGTCACAATACGTCAGTGACTAGCAAAATAACAATTAATGTGTTTGGTCACTAAATCAGTCACTTTTTTAATCAGTGATCGATTTTGGTCATTTAGTGATTGATTTTTTGGTCACTATTGGTGATTTTTTTAGTAGTGACGACAGGGCGATTAAAAATTATTTTTTAAAAAAAAAATTAAATTTGAGAATTAGAATGTGATTCGCAACCATACTTTATTAGGAAAAATCATAGAACAACCAAGATTAAGAAAAATAGTCTACGAATCAAGTTTAGGATTCGGGAGTCAGTTAGGTGTAAGAAAGGTATTAGCGCCCCACAATGTCCGTCCTAAGACGGTACCTTTAATCAAATAAGAAACTGAGTGTGGTTTAATAAAATGTTATTTTTCGCAAAGAAAAAAAACAACCATGATAACAATAAAGATAGGAGGCATGTTAATTGAGGCTCCTTCTGTAAAGCATAATTTGTTCTCAGTCATAGTATCAAAACTTTATTAAAATACAAGCACTAACTCTTGATACCAATTGAAGAGAGTTTTAGGTCGAGTTCAAGAGGTGGGTGAATTAAACTTTAAACAAAATTCGCTAGTATTTTGTAAAAGATTGAAAGAATGAATGATTTCTCTCAATTTAAATAGTTTATTATGGCTTCAGCAGCTACAGAACAAAAAATCAATCAATTCAAAAGTAAAAACAATCAATTAAAATACAGTTAGTACATCACAATAGAAAATCAATCAATTCGATAAATAATCAGTTAAATTTTGCTTGCCATAAATCCAACCAAAAACAGTAATCAATTAAATTTGGAAAACAACAAATTTAAATTTCAAAGATTCTTTCAAGAAAAAGTTAATCAATTTCTAGAGCAAACAGTTAAAATTTTAAGCAATCAACAAAATAGAAAAACAATTGTTAAGTCACAAAATTAACAAATTATTTTTATCAAAATTATAAAATTGTGCATAATGATAAGGAATGAAATTTTTTACAGTCCACACAAGGTAATGCAAATAAGATCAAACATAGTACACAAATTGAGCGTGATACAGTTTGATAAGAAAATGATAGTTAGTTCAATACCGAAAAAATAATCAGCTGAAATTCAAAAATAGTTGATTGATAATTTGTGCAGAGACAAACAATATGCATAATTGAAACACGATCTAAGATTAAGGAAAGAGAGTGCAAAAAAAAGAAGATTTATAATTATTCACTCTTCCTCAAGAGCTACCTGTAGTCTCCTTGCCAACAAGCAAAAAAATTTCACTAAAGAACACTAATGCTCAAACAATACAATCTATAACCTATCTTGCATCTTACAAGATCACTCCAAACACTGTGTAGGACCTTACTACACTCCTACAAAAGCAAACCCTATACAATTGTAGCCCCAATACACCTTTCAATCAATATAATTAAGAAGAAAACACAATTACAACCAAACCAACACGTATCAGTCCAAGAGAAAAGGTTACGATGACTTCCCTGAATGAAAAATTAGTGAAAAACAATGTAGTGTAGTCATAGTTCGGGGATGAGCTCGAAGAATCACTTTTTTGGTCCCTCTTGATAAAAAACTCTCTTGATTCACTATGTTTGCTCTCTATTTTCAGTTCTCTAATGTTCTCAATTTCTGTCTATTGTTAAAATGCTCTCTCACAATCTATTATATTTGTTTTCTGTCAATACCCAATTTCATTCGGGCAAATAAAATTATTTCAAAATATAAAAAATATAAAATGAAAATGAAAAAATATGTGTTATTTAGTTTTTATCATACTTTGTCATTTAAATAAATAAAAAAAAAGAGTTTTGGTTTCATTTTATTTTATGAATGAAGTTTTAAAATAAAATTCGTAGAAAGGTAAAAAAGTAAAGAAAATCGGTTTGTTCAAGCCCAATTCATTACAGGTGTGTTAATAATAATAATAAAAAAAAATAAAAATAAAAAGATTCCTATTAAAGTGCTGCCATGTCACATTTTCTCTCTCTACTGAAGAATCTGTCTGCCTTTTCTGAGCCTCATTAATTACACGAAAATCAATTGAGAATAAATTAAAAAAATAGAATGGTTAGAAATTTGAATAGTTGAGCTTATCATTATTTTGATTAATTACAAATGGTGATTAAATGTTAGGTATTTTCAATTAAATGTTAATTATTTATGGAAACTATTATGCTCACCCTTTTTATTTTGCAGGTTACATTTGATTAATATCTAAAATAGTAATTAGAATTTTTACGGCAACCGATTTATTTTTTAGATGGTAAAAGAAAATGTAAAAAATTAATATTATTATAAAAAATAAAATGTGTTGTTTTTAATTTAGGTTGCTTTCAATAAAAAAAATAAATAAAAGAAAAGAAAACGAATTGAAGAAAAAAGAAATAATAAATTGTGTGTGGTACGTTTGTAAATATGCACACATCCTGTTTGAGCTCCTTGACAATTATATTGGCTCACATATTCCTTATTTAATATTCACATTCATATCCCATAATTCTGTGCGGACTTGATTATGTGCAGGGAGGTTATGATTCTATATTTATGGCAGAGTAGCAACAACTTTAGGGCTCTGCCCATCTTTTAGTCCACGTTCATTTGTAGCAGTTTTACAAAATTATCATTAAGTGACAATAATTAGGAATTATCAGGTTCAAGCACAATATTACCAGTATAAAAAGTCATGCTTAGTGAATAGAAAGACACGCGAAAAAAAGACACAAGGGAAATCTAACAGGCAGAATTACAACGCCTTGAGTTAAACATTGTTGTTTGGTCTTCAATGGGTATGTTCTATATTAACCTTTGAGTAATTATGTAATGTTGATTTGAATTTATGTGCTTGCTCTATGTCTGCTTGATTTTGTTGACTTTGTAATGGTGGTAATAACATTTGTTAGTCATTTGTTTTTACACTTCATTTTTGAAAATAGAGCTATGGGTTACAATGTAATTTGCACTTGTTAAACTCTTGCTTGTTCAAGTTTTCAATTAATCATTTTAATGCTGCTTTATGCACATTCCTGTAATCACTTAAACTATACCTTGATAGTAGAATGCATGTCCTTCATTCTCACATCCACCGTATTTTTTTTTTTGGTTTATCAATATTGAACCGTTTAATTTTTTTCTTTCTTTCTTAGTTTTATAAAAGGAAAATAAAAGAATATAAATATTGGTCTCTTGTATTCTATTTTTAGATAATGTATTAATTTTACAAGTCACCATTGGTATTAAGAAAAATTACGCTCTCTAGAAAGAAAATAAAAAATATACTTTTATGAAGTTAATAAAAATAATAAAATTAGAAGAAAATAAGATATATGAAAGGTTTTGTTCAAAATAAAACATAAAAACATTTTTTTTCAAAAATAAAATATATAAACAGTTTAAAATAAAATATTAAAAATTATTTTTTTAAAATATAAAAAATAGTTTTTTAAAAAATATGAAAAATAGTTTTTTCTTAATGTAAAAAACAGTTTTTTTAAAATATATTAAAAAACAGTTTTTTAAATAAAATAAAAAATAAAAAAAAGAGTTTTTTAAATAAAATAAAAAATATAAAAAATAGTTTTTTTAAAATAAAATAAAAAAATATAAAAAACAGTTTTTTAAATATAAAGAAACATAAAATCAGTTAAAAAAACAGTTTTTTAAGTAAAATAAAAATTATTTTTTAAATAAACAGTTCTTTTTAAAATAAAAAAAAAACAGTTTTTTAAAATAAAATAAAATAGAAAACAATTTTGTTCAAAATAAAATAGAAAAACAGTTTTCAAAAATAAAAAAATAAAAATATTCAAAAAGCTAAAAAATATCAAACACCATCCAACAAACTTTTCAATTAGAACTACATGAATCCTGATTTTTTATCCTACATGAAAATACGTAAGACAAGGTCTATCATTGTTGGGCCTAAAAAATAAAAAAAATATATGTTTATTTGTCTTATTTTTACTTATTATTTTTATTTGCATAATTATTATTATTTATTTGTATATGTTTATTAGCATTTTTTTTTCTTGTTTATTTCTTTGTTTGTTTTATTATTTTATTTATCTTTATTCATATTATTATTGTTGTTATTATTTGGGAAAATTGACAGTTTGTAAAACTACACTTATTTTTACTCGTTTGATTAAAGGTATTGTCTTAAGACGAGTGTTGTGGGGGTGTTAATATCTTTCTCACACGTAATCGGCTCCCGAATCTTGAAGCTGATTCGTAGACATTTTACTTTTGGTTTTTCTATGGTTTTCCATAATAAACTATGGTGGCGACTCCAATTCTCAATCTAAATATTTTTTTAAAAAAATTTGATCATCCTGTCGTGATCCCAGTTGCGACATTTTCAAAATTGTTTTAAAAACATGTTACAATAAAAAGAATCGATAGAACATATTTAAATCAATTGATTTACGCTAATAGGATTTTTCAGCTTGCTATTTTTGAAAAACAATCATTTGAAAACTTTTGTGAACCATTTTGACCTGGATATAAGTTAGTCCAATTCTAGTTTTATATTTCAAAAGCATTTAGGATTATTAAAGCTCATTGTAATGACATGTGATGCATGCACATCACTAGACAACACACAGACACAAACACTAACTCATATTCAAGTCTCCTTTGTACTTGACTTGACTCAGCTTCATCAAATACTAAACTCCAATATTGTCAACAAATACTCCTTAGAATGAACTCAAATATTATTTTCTCATTCCTAAGGTCTACGATGTTGTTGCTATCAAGGACTTTAGGCCCATTGTTGTTGCCAACTTCAGGTTTAAGGTTATTTCCAAAATTCTAGCTAATAGGCTTGGTATTGTTTGCAATAGGGTGATTTCTCATATTCGAAATGACTTCATTAGAGGGCACCAAATTAAGGATTGTATAGGTATTACTTATGAGATTGTTAACATGTTGTCTAGAAAGACTAAGGGTCGTAATCTTGTTATTAAGATTTATATTCTTAAAGCTTTTTGAGACCCTTAAATGGGTGTTGCATCATTTTGGTTTTCACCCCACTTTTATCAATTGGATCCATGTTATCTTGTAATCTGTTTTTCTTTCGATCAGGATCAATGGTAATATGATTGGCTATTTTAATTGTGGGAGGGGTGTTCGTTAAGGAGACCCTTTGTTGTCTCTACTTTTCTATTTAGCTGAAGAAGTGCTTAGTAGAGGGATTTTTTAGTTAGCTTTTGCTCATAAGATTCTTCCTATGATTGGTCCTAAGAGTAAGGATTTTCCCACTGATGTCCTTTATGATGATGACATATTTGTTCTTTGCAAGGCTAATAGGGAATCTTTTATCAATCTTATGGAGTTCTTGCATGTTTATGGTACTATCTCAGACTAGTGGATGAACTCTTCTAAAATTATTTTTTTTCACTACTGATGGGTATATTTCTTCTAATAATAATATCTACAACATTCATGGATATCATGGAGGCACTATTCCTTTTATTATCTGGGTGTTCCTATATTTCCAAATGCTCTTAAGGGGTTATTTTTCCAATCTTTAGCGGACAGAGTCAAAAGTAAGCTTGCTTCTTGGAAAGGTAAGTCCTTAGTATGATGAGACATTTGAACTTGTTAACTACGTTATCTCTGGTATTATGTCCTACAATTTTTAGATTTATAAATGGCTAATTAACCTATTAAAAGACGTGAGTAAATGAGTCAAAAAATTTATTTGGATTGATAATGTTCTTAAAATTGTCCTTGTTACTTTGAGTTGGAAGTCTATTGTGCTCTTAAGTAGAATGAGGTTTGCAAGTCTTATATTTGTTGATTGAGAATAAAGCTTACCTTTTTCAACTTACATGAGATTTTGCATACAATTCTCTACCTTGGTCTGGTCTAATGCGTGATAGATTCCTTCATTCTAAATATGTTAAGATTCATATTCATTAATCCTCTTCTATTTGGCCTGGGATGAACAATTTTTTATGACAATATTTTGTAAAATACTTTATGGATTGTTGGACAGGGTGATAGTGTAAGTTTCTGGAATGATCTTTGGTATTCTTCTAAATGCATTTATCATTTGGTAGGTATGACTCCTCAAGAAAGGATTACTCTTACATTTATTGTAGTTGAGGGTTGGAATGGTTCCTCCTAGAATTTGTCTCATAATTTGTTGAAAATACTCAACTATAGACTTTGCACCATTTGGCTAATCTTTTGTATAGTTCGAATTGGAAACTTAAGGATGATGGTATTCTTAATCAGAAGGTAGCCAAAAATTTCTTCTCTGCCCCTCCCATTTGTGATTATTGTAAAATCATTTGGTCAAATCTATTCTCCCTCCTAAAGACTTTAGTATTTTGGAAGCTTCTGCATAGGTGTCTGCCTATTGATTTGATGTTCAGAAAAGAGGTGTTTCTCTTTGTTTTATATGCTCTCTATGTAGGTTGTAAGTTGATGATATTGGTCATCTGTTTTTTAATTGTTCTATTGTTTTTTTTATATGGAATCGACTTCAAAATATTTTTCCTGATCATATGGACTTATCTTCTATTGGCATTATTACTTCCATTAAAGCTTCTTGTAGTCCTCTTATTCATTTGGACAATCTTTTGGCCATTACTTTTTCCTTATGATGATTTGGAGGATGAGGAATTTTACCAAATTTTAGTAGACCATTAGCTTGGATACTACTTTACATATTATTAAGGATTGTATCTGGACATCTTGTAACACTTATAGAATGCATATTACTAACCAAATTTTAGATTTATCTATTTTGAAACAATTTGGTATTAGCAGTAGAATTGGAAGGGTCCTATCTCCTGTGCAAGTTTTTTGGCACTTTTCTGCTAAAGGGACTCCTAGTTTTGATTGTTTTTGGAGATATTTTCAGGAACAACTATGAAAATATATAGGTATTTTTTTGTGCTTGATTGAGTATTCAACATGCTATCTATGTTAGTTATAAGTGTCATTTTGACTATTAAATATGCTTAATAGAAAGGTAATAAAAAGTCCTGATTAAAGTGTGACTCTATTTTACTTTATCAAAGTTTTTTTGAATCATATCATTTCTTGGACTTTTAAAGATGACGTATTTATGTAAATTTATACTACAATAAATTTTAAAATAATTCATATTTTAAAAAAAATAATAATTGTATTAATTAATTGACTAATTTAAATATAAAAATATGATTGAATTTACTTAATATTTTTTTTCCGAGAATGAACTTTTTATATAATACATCTCAACTTTCCTTATTTTATTTATTAAGAATTTATTTCTTTATTTTAAACTTTTTATAATAGAGTTTATCTTTATTTTTTATTTCTTGTATTTAAAATTTATTTATTTTTCATGAATTTAATATGACCTCTTATTATTTTTATTATTTACTTTTATAAATAATAAATTTTATGTAATAAGAGATGATCCGCTTGTTTTGAAACTAAACTGACGAGTTCTTTAAAAAAACAAATCGAAAACGTACACAAAAGAATAAGAAAATAACTAACATTAAATAAAATTTGAAGAACCGAAATTAGTGGTTGCCTCGAAATTGATAACACCACCGCAAATAAGCGCGTGGCCATAACCGACATTCCTCTGCGTTTTTTCATAGAGTCACACAGTCTTCCCTTCCCTCTAAACAGCACGTATGATACACTTTCCATGAAACGCGTGAGTCCAACATTCCCCATCTCTCTCCAGCAGCTTTATTGAAACAAGCATCGCTTTACATTATTTGACCGCGAATCAGCAAAAGCACTCTCTTTGTTCACACCTTTTACACTTCATCACCTTTCTCACTCCTTCACTCTCTCTCTCTCTCTCAACTCAGCTACACACTCAAACCCTTTTTCGCAGAGAGTGAAGAGCTTCGCTGCAGCTAGAGATGGCAGAAGGAAAAGGGTCCACTCTCGTCCACCTTTTGGTCGTCGTGTTGAGTTTGGTCGCGTTTGGCTTCGCCGTTGCCGCCGAGAGAAGACGAAGCGTCGTAAGCCACTTTATACGCCTCCGCACTCTCTTTAATTTTATTCACATTGTTAAGGTTGTTTTGCTTTTGTTCGGTTATAGTTGTCTTCCGCTTCGTATGTTAGTGTTTCTGCTCGAAGATAAGTGTGTCGTAGCTTCACAATTTGACATAGATCTATGTTTAAATTTGTGTCTGAGTTTTGTAATTGCCTTCCCTGTTATTTTTTCTCTAAACCTGTCTCTTCGGCGGCGGTCTTGGATGTAAGAGGAAAAAATATTAACGAATTTCTAAAATATTGATTTAATTGGAGCTTTTTTTAGCACTATGTTTTTTATATGAAATTTCAATAAAGAGTAATTTAGAACAGTGATGGTTAATTTAATGTTATGAACTATCTTTCTTAATACATTAAAGAGTAACTTCTATAGATGAACTGAAGTTCATTTATATTACCAGAAAATTGTTTTCCCTCCTTTTTTTTTTTTTTTTTTTTTTTTTATTTTTTTTTTTTTTTAAAAAAAAATTTTTTTTCCTCCTTTTTTTTTTTTTTTTTTTCTGTAATTGCCTTGATGGAATGTATGTCACTAAAACCTTGAAGATTTTGAAACTTAAGATAATACCAACATAGCCTTTCTGTAATCGAATCTTGTGGAACCTGTTTTCCAACATTAATTAAGTCACCGGAAGGGGGAAATACTGATTTTATTTATTATGTTACCGAAATAGTAAAATTGATTAGCAGGGTATAACTATTTGGTAACAATTCATCTATTTTCCCGAAACTTTAGTAATAGAAGAAATGCAGAGGATGTTGATCCATATACATTTCTGTAAGGTGTACACTAATGAAACCCATTCTAAAATTTTAGGGATTGAATAAACTATTTAGAGAAAATGATGAAGTGACTGCATTAACAATCTATTCAGGATGAATTCTTTCATAAAAAATATAATTTTCTTGGCAAATGATTGTAAAACTAACAAAACCAAAATTTGCATTGTCATCTTTTGGTGTGGTTTAGTACACACAGAGTGAACTTTGCGTTACTTTGGGAACAAGAGAGAGGAGCTTGACCTCCTGTATGGTCAATTCAGTTGCACACCGTTCACTATGTTCATAAATACCGACTAGGTTGTGTGCAATCCTACCTTGACTCAGAGGCAGAAAATTTAGAGCTTAGATACATGTTATTTATACAACAAATTTACAATGAAGAGAAAGGAAAGGTTTTTTATAATATGTAAATTAATGATGAGATTGAGAGAGGAAAAATAGTACTTTTTTTAAATTGCGGTACAAAGAATGCAGCACTAGAGCATATTGTTTATCCATCACATTTGTTTAAGCTCAATGTTTCTGTCTTTCTTATACTTTAAAATGATATCAGAGTCATTCAAAGCCATCCTAGTCATGTTTGTAGGGTTTATCGTGTGACTCACTATTAGGTTCCTCCTGGTTTCATACTCAAAGTGTCTAATATAAGAGAGTGTGTTGGAGATCCCTTTTTGATTAGAGATATGACTAAATTATATAGGAGGGTGCAAATCTTTTCTTATTAAGACGGTTTTGAAAGGTTTAGTTAAACTTAAATTTTACTTTTATAAGAGTAGGTTTCCTAAGTGCTTGGGTACTTATCAAAACATAACTAGATTTATGTGTTACCCTAATGCATGATTGGATGTATTATGATGTGAGAATTTGGGTATTGTTTCATCAACAATTAATAAGGCTCAAAATCTTGAGTAACTAGCTTCTGGTACCTACAACCTCGGGAAATATTTTACCATTAGTATGATTCAGTTTAACAAGAATATGAACAAAAGCTCTAGTTACTTAATTCATCGTGTCACAATACTAGGTTTAAGCCTACATATAGTTGTTTATTCAATAATAAGATGATTGGGAATTCGACGGCTTGTCCTATGGTTTATATGTTATTCAAATATTATGCTGATAAGAATTATCTTTTCCCAGTTACACGCACATGTAAAGGGTTCATGTGCGTTTACTCAGCCTCTTGGAAGGTGGTACAACGCCAAAATAATTGTGTTGGGAATGATATAATATAAACTCAGCTTTTTATATAGTCTGTGTTGAATATAACGGGCTTAGCTCATAATTTCTATTGTTCTGTTACTATTTTTACCTATAAATAAACTGTTTTATGTATTTTACCCAAAGAAGATTAATTCATATTTATTTATTTTTCTTTTATTTTGATATGTCTGTTCTCCAGAGTTTCTTAAAGGAGCATACCTTATTTCTGTGACTGCGCTTGAGCTTGAGTTTGAGAGTTGGTTGCATATAATTGATGAGATAATTGCTTATCCACATTCTTTCCAGCTTGATAGCCACCTCTCAATGCCTTGACTTGAACATATTATTTTCATCAATAATCTTATCTTAAAGACCCCTATCAAATGCATCCATTAGAGCCTTTTTTGTCATTGAAGAATTGTTTGTCAATCTTGCTGGCTCTTAGTGGTATTTGATTCAAGTGACCTGTTTTTTAATTTTGGGAAGGGCCTCTTGGTAATCCCCATAATCAGTGCAACTGGAAAACAACTCACTTTTAAATACTTGCCGCAGAATTTGTTGTCATTCATGCTTTGTAAGCCATTTCTTGTCACTTCTCCTTCCATGTGAACAGGAAGGGCAATCTATGGCTGTTAAAGGAACTTGTTGATCTATCGGTATTGACTGGTCATAAAAGAACACCTTTCAAGCGCCATGCCACATAGAGAGCCTGGTGCCAGAATAACTAGGGAAAGATCATATATATACACAGGACTGCATGTCCCTTGTCCCACACAATAGCTTGTCTTGTTCTACTTCTACTGTTTTGGTTGACTTCCAAAGAGCTTGCATGTATCCTTCTCAATTTTGGTACTACATATATATGTTTGTAGCCATTATGTTACATTTTTTAACTTCATTGTCATATCCAACAGTGCTGGGGTATGGGGTGATTGAAAGTGACTTTAGAGCTTGTTGTGGTAAATGCTGGACACAGTGAAGTGTTCACGAAAGACATTTTGTAAGGGAGGTTTTATACATCTTTTTTGTGGCCATATTCTCCATAGTTGACCACTTTCTGCCGTTTACCTGGTTTATTATAAAACAATGGGTTCCGAATAACTGTAAAAAACTATGTCAATGGGAAATAACGCGTTAAACGATGAAAGACCACTTTTAGAGCATATCCAGCACTGTAATTCAGAGTCAAGGTGAATTAATCACCTTACAAAACTCTGCCAAACTTGCATAATGGGAAGTCTAGACATAGTTGTTGGTGCATTTACCTCTAATACCCTTCAGTCAATGTTTTTGCAATCATTGTTGTTTGTTTTAAATGAGGTGCACTATATTTACTTTTTTTAATATTCTTGTCAATTTGAATTGCAATGGCCGACCCATTTTTTCTTTGCTCTTTCTTGACAGGGAACCATGTACAAAATTGAAAAAACAAATGAAACATATTGCAGCTACAGTTCAGATGTTGCGACTGGTTATGGAGTGGGTGCTTTCCTGTTTCTTCTTTCAGGTGAATCACTGCTAATGGGAGTCACAAAGTGCATGTGCTTTGGGAGGCCCTTAACACCTGGGGGAAATCGAGCGTGGTCCATTATATATTTTCTATCTTCTTGGTATGAATTCTAAATTCTTACACAGAAAGTTCTATTTTGCTTTATCGAAGAAGCTTAAATGTTGCGTAAGAGTGATATTATATGCTTCTGTTATTCAACTGAAAGGACTCCTTGGAGATTTCGTATATGCCTCATCTCTTACGGTTTAATTGTTTGACTTTTAACCTTTGCCTATAAATTTGGTCTAAGGTAAACCAACCTTTCAAAATTCTCGTAAACGGTCTAATGTCTTCTGATATTGAATAGACTGTCTAAACGGTCTAATGTCTGATATTGGAAAGACGGTCTAATGTCGGTTGTTAGATAGACAGTCAGTCCAGTGCACCGTCTAATGTGTGCTTCAGGGTGGATGGTCTAACATGTTACGCAATAGTATGTATTTCTGTTTTGCTTTGTTTCATTCTTCTTTCTACATTTTCTGTATTTAATTTTCTTTTTTCGTTTTTCAATCAAGTTGGACATGAAGATTGTTTTTCAAATTATTTTTGCATCTAAATCAAAGTTTCAAGACAACCCAGCTTAAAAATATCATTTTACTGTGATTTTTTACATGGTAAGCAACCAACTTAAAAATATCATCCCGACAACTTACAAAATATGACTCATTAAATAAAACACCACATGATTGTCATGGATCTCTAACATCATTCATCGTATTCACCTCACTTTCCTCATCTTTTATGCATTCCCAGGATCACTTTTCTGGTCGCAGAAGCGTGTTTGATAGCAGGTGCAACCAAGAATGCCTACCATACCAAATACCGTGGAATGATTTATGCTCAGAACTTCTCCTGTGAAGCCTTGCGGAAAGGTGTTTTTGTTGCTGGTGCAGTTTTCATTGTTGCAACCATGATTCTTAACGTATACTACTACATGTACTTCACAAAGGCAACCGCACCAGTTTCTCACAAGGCAAATCGGGTGAGCTCAACAGTTGGAATGGCTGGATATGCATGATGGACCATGGCTGAAAGGGTAACAAATTTAGTCTTAATTTCAATGGATGTCTCAATGATTATCACTAAACCGGTGATTTTCATTTGGTTTTTCCTAGTTAATCGGTGTTTATAATGTTCATGTGGATGTTACTGGTCGGAAGCAAGCTATATATACATATATTATAGTTAGGTAAGAGGGTCTCATCATGTTATTGGGTCTCAGATAAACTTGATCTTGAAAGTGTGTAAAATGTTTTTGAGGCTATGTTTACCTCTAATACAACTGGGATTTTTGAAAGATAATCGATTTAAAGATGAAGATGAGCTAGTTGGAGGCTTCATTTATTTTAGTCAAATTTTCTGAGAAATTAGTTGTTTGTTGAAAGAAAGATTAAGGATGATAAAATTGTGTCATAATTTCTCTGCAATTGTACAGTAGTTACCATTATGCAACTAATAGTTAGGCTTAAGAAGTTCCAACATTTGCATGATAATGTTAGTGTCGTGGAAATGGTATAATTTATCTCATTTGTAGTGTTCGTTATCTTTGTGAAATTCCTGAAGCTTTTTAAGTTATCGATTTCATTTACTTGAGAAGTGTTATGATAAATAATGACAAAAATTTAGTAAAATCAACTAAGCAAAAAGTAAAATAAATAATGAGTGGAATTGATTTTTTATTTGTTAGGTTACAACAATTTATTTATTCGTTATCTATCTGGTCTGTCATAGGTAAATTTACACCATCTATCCATTACAAATATTACAAAGAATAGATAGGATCAAATTTATCCATTTAGCTGCGGATAATTAATTATCTATTTATTATTTTCTAAATTCAACGGTTTCTATTAATATTTCATGGATCAAAATCAGTCCGATCAATTTTTTATAATTAATTTTCTTTTATACTTTAAAATCTCATAAGTATATTTTTAAATTAGGTTTAAAATATTTTATAAAATTAAATTTATAGAGTTAACTATTTAAAATTTCGGAGCTATATTTTTAATTTTTTTGAAACAATTTAAAATTTTATATAAAATATAATTTTGAAATTGATTTTTTTAATTGTTTTAAAAATTATTTCTATGAATGGTTTGGATATCCATCAATGAAAACATTATTTAATTAATTTTTTTATGGATCAAAATGAATTAATATTTTTTTTATACAATCCATAATAATTAAAAATAAAAATATATTTTATTCGTCTTTACTTGTTATTTATGAAAACTTATTGAGTTACATTAGTTGCAGGTCCAATTGACGAAAAGAAATTCACGACAAAAAAAAAAAAATAAAATTGAAAAGTGACAACCCATTATTAAAAACAAAAAAAACCACTATTTTTTTAATTAATTGTTTCTTATACTGCCACATTTGCTTCCTCCACCCCATCAGTTTTTGGCAATTTCGCCAACACCCTTGCCATAATATACAAAGGCTGCACCCCATCAGTTTTTGGCAATTTCACAAATGCCCTTGCCATAATATACAAAGAGAGAAATGAGATTTGTTGTGGTTTTGTGAAAATGGAGACGGGTGTTGGTGGGTAACGGCAGAAGAGCTACTAATGATGATGGGACGAAACTAAAGGGCAATAGTGACGAAGGGTAAAAAGGTGGAGGAGCGGGGCAACATGGAGGAGCAGGGCGACGACAGAGGAATGGCGGAGGAGCACCAGAGAAACTTGGAGCAACAAAGATCTTTTAAGAGTTAAGCTTTCTTTTTTGATTGAAAATTTTTATAAAACATTGGTTTGATTTGAATATATGTATAGTTTGAGGGATTTATTTGATTTGGTTAAGTGAATTTGATTTGGTATTGGTTTGATTTAGTGAAACATTGCAAATTTCGAAAAAGGCTGTCATGCGGTACGATAAGAGGGGTGAGATTTTCTTTTTCTACTACGAAAATTGTTTTCCGTAAGATTTTCAGAAAACATTTTCTGTAGTATAATTTTTTTTCAAAAAATATGGTTATTACGGAAAAGGTTTTCCATAAGGCTTTTACGGAAAAGGTTTTCCATAAGGCTTTTATGGAAAAGGTTTTTCGTAAGCTTTTCTGAAAATGTTTTACAGAAAAGCTTTTTTGTAAAAGCTTGATAGAAAATGTTTTCCGTAATGAACCATATTTTTGAAAAAAATATTATACTACAAAACATTTTTCAAAAATCTTATGAAAAACGATTTTCTAGAATGGCCTGTTCCTAAAGTATACAATGACTTCTGAATTTGCCTGTTTCTGAAGTATAAATGTAAATCACTAATGCTTCTGGAAAGCATATTTTGAAAATCTTTCAGATCCTAGATTTCGAAATACAACTACAACCTACCCCATCCAACTTGCCTCAGACGATCCTATGTTTCGCCGCCGCCACCATTGCTTTGCCACTGTCAATGACACCAAGCACCGCTCAAAGCCGTTATTGTCACAACACCCCGCCGCCACGATCACTGACAAAACACCTTCACCTTCCTCATGCACCTCCATCTTTCATTGTTGCAATGTTTTAACAAATATATAGAGAGGCATAATGGTCTTTTCAAATGGGCACTTTGAGAAATTTCAAAGTGTTTCGAAGTGCCTGAAGAAAGCTTGGAGATGCAGGAAGAAGCCGTCTTTGAAGTATCACTTCAGCCAGTCATGTAAGACTTTGAGGGGATCGATAACCAACAAAAACTTCATGCACCCCATCAATTGGGACCTTCACACCGTCAAAATTTGAAAATTCCAAAGTTATCCTTGTCCCGTTTATTTCAAAAGAAGAAGCTGTAGAGGTGGGTTTTCATTGATGGTGCTATTGGGATGAGTTGCAACGTTTCTGGTTACTATTGTGCTCCAGCGAGGCGTTGTTGAAGTGGTGGTGATATTGCAAAGACAATGTAGGTGTTGTGGATAAGTGGTTTATTCGTTTTTTGCTTGAGTTTTACAAAGATGGAGGTAACTGTTTCCGGAAATTGGGTTTCGGAAACAACTTCCAAATTGTAATTCCACAAGAAAATATATTAATCATCATATGTTTATTGGAAAGAATATTCCCCCTCAGCCTTTTTTGATTCAATGTAACACCTTGTAATCCATCTCCCTATGGAAGTATTACTTGGAGGTCCTGTTCACTATGTTAGATGTACCCTTTTGAAAGGTAACTACTTTGGCAATTTCGACGTCAACCATTGAACCAAGTCTTATGATTTCCTTTGTATTGTAGGTTAACGAGAGATGAAAAAAGATGGATGGGTAATTTGGCACGCATTGAAGGATTAATATGTGCATTCTACCTACATCGAGAAATAACATGTTTTCACCCATTATTTCAAAAACGTTACCTTGTTGGGAAATACAAGTTTCAGAAATTATCCTCGACGGGATTCAGATGACGAAGTGCAGTACACATTGTCAATTTTGAACAAATGTGGACGTCCAAGTGGGTCGAGCAAAGATCATTGGCTAGCAGATAAAGAATATCGTTCTACCCATGTTCACATCCTCATCAACTACGTCGAAGATGAATTTCCATATCAAGCTGATGAATCACCTGCTGACTTACCAGCTATCACAATTGAACAACTATAAGGTCTATCTGACATCTCCATTCTTGAAGTATTTGATGATGATCACATTGAACTAGTTATTGATGACACAGATGAAGATCTCGACCTCTCAAATGAAGTTAATGAACAAAATGACAATAATGACGAACAAGATATAGATTAAGAGTGCAATGACGTTTAACATTCACTATTGCTTATATACTAAATTACCTAAACCATTTAAAATTTCCACACTTACACTAATTTTACATTAATTAATTTTTTTAGGTAAAATGGTTAGGACTAGAGGCAGAGATGGTTCCATCGTTAGATGTGGCTAACCTAGATGTGGAGTTCCCACATCTATACATGGCCTACTTACTATAAACCTCAGACATATTCCTTATTTCGGGCTATTAGTAGGATCTGATGGTGAAAGCCCGCACGGTTCATCACATTCCTCCTCCCCATCTTCATATAGTCCCTCTTCGTATCACCCCACCATAGATATATTCTATCTACACTTCATCCCTCCGACACTTCATCACCATATTTCGCATCTCACCCTTTGTCATACGTTGATATAACTCACTAAAGGTGGGCTACACCAGTGTATCATAGTTATGATCTAGTAGACCCCTCCTCCTCTGTTCCTTTTATACATCAGACTTCGAGTTCTCCACTCCATCAGAGTTGGAGCGCACCAATCGACCGCACCACAACTCCCTTTAGCAGTCCACTCCTCCTCCTTTTGTACAACACACCCCTCCTCCGTTTGTAAAGGCTACCTCACATCCCATCACACAGTCCACCTCTCCTCCCTACATGCAGGCCACCCCTCCTCCCTTTATGCAATCCACCCCTGATCCCATAGTTGACCCTACACCTGATTGCTTTATCCATGCTGGTCCCTCAGTGTATCTACTAGGTACGATGATGATTATGCCGCAACTGCTCTTTCCCTCCATGAACTGCCTGCTGAGGAGGTTCGACGTGATCCTAGTGGAAGGGTCATCATCCAGTCCATGGGTAAAGGGTAAGTAATAACATTTTTAGAATTAATTACATTCTTTGTAAAGTGAATGCTTAACAATGTTACTTGTATGTTTTTTAGCTGGACACCAAACAATTATACTATTGAGGCTATTGGTCATTGCATCAAATCATCATTTAAGGGTCCCTATCATCATTATGATGTCATGATTGAGGAAGACTAACTTAAATGGTGGACAGACTTTAAGGTAATTTAATTTAAACATCAACTATAACTATTGTCGCAACTGGAATCGCGACGGGACGACGATCCGAAAAGAATTAATATAAATATTATTTGAAAATTTAGAAAAAGGAGAGTCGCCACCATAGTTTAAATGGAAAACTATAGGAAAACAAAAAAAAATTGAGGATAAGGCTAGTTTGCAAAAATCGGATCTAAGTCCGGGAGTCGGTTACGTGTGGGAAAGGTTTTAGCACCCCACAACGCCCGTCCTAAGATGGTACCTTTAACTAAACAAGTACAATGAGTGTGATTTTCAAAATTTTTACTTTCCAAAAGAGACAAAATGAAGATAAAAACAAACAAAAATATTTTTTTAATTTTAGGGGACCCGATAAAGTTTGACCTTGCTCCTACGTATTTCCATCAAGGATGGAAAATCAGGGTTACTTAGTTCTTTGGAGATTATTTGTTTGAGGTGTTTGATACATTTTTTTTAATTTTTGGAAGTTTTGTTATATTTTTGAAAATTTGGTATTTTTATATATTTTGAAAATTAGATATTTTTTTATATATTTTTATGAGAAAAATTCGTATTAAATATGTTTGACGCGTGCAGTCATTTGAATATCTAAATGGAATAATGAAACTTTTTTGAATTAAACTTCATATGACACGAGCGGTCATTTAGACATTTAACCGAAATTTATTTAAAAGTATTTTTATTAACAAAATAATATAAAAATGAAACCAAATAATAATATTTAACAAATAAAGCCATGACTATATTTATTATGGAGCCACTCTTTTACTCATTTATTCTCTTCTTTTTTATCTTCAATTTACTCTCTTTTTTAAGGTTATTAAATAATCCATTGCAGCAGTGCCCTATTTAATCAACTTTCCCTTTTTTCCAATCCATTGAATGCCAAAAGCCATGTGGTTTGCTTTTTATTATTATTCAATTCATCCTCTGTTTTACTTAGTACCGCATAAACAAAATGGCCAATCATACAAAGCCACCTAGCACTTCACTTTCTTATTTCACTTAATTGATTATTTTTTTATTCCATTCACTTACGTCACTCTCTACACTTCTTTTTATTCATTAAATTCTCTTTTTCTTTTAATCCTTTTATGTAAAAAGCAAAAAGCGAAAGCCTCCCACTCACTATCTAATTGCATTCTGTGCCACATTAATTCTTTTACTGTTTCATTCCCTTTTTTATTTTCACACAGCCTTATCTTTCTTTTTTTTCTTTCTTTATGCTCCAAACTTATAAACTAATTGGGCCAAATCTGAACCAAGCCCAAATGACAACCTTTTCAATTGAACCTAATTAAGTTTAGGAAAATTATACTTTGACACTCCTTTTTCTCTTACCTCCATTTGACACTCCGATGTGGTAGTGTCGTCCTGCGTGGCAAAGAAAGAGAAACACAGATGGTTTTCTGCTTACGTGGTTCATGTTTGTCTTTTTGCAAAGGGTGTCTTTTTTTATTTGCCATCTGTAAAATGCAGGGCAATTTGAGAGGGAAAAGCAGATCTCATTTTCTCATTGCACTCATTAACCCCGCATGCTCTGGAGGAGAGAGAACAGAGGAAACAACAAGATTTGCGTTCCTTCTGTAAGATTCACATTCCTTCTGCAAGATTCGCCTTCCTTTTCCCTAGCGTCGAAGCTTTACCGTTTGCATTGGTGGTATTAACCCTAAACCCTAAGCTTTCTTGGTATGAAACATGTTTGCTGTGTGTCGATGCTTGCTTCGTTTAGGGTTTAGGATTTGTTCATATGATTTGGTTTTGCTTGTTAGTTATGCATGTATGTGAAAAATGAGATCTTGCTGTGTTCTGGGTTGCTGGTGTCGATGTTTGCTTCGTTTACGGTTTAGGATTTATTCACATGGTTTGATCTTGCTTTTTGGTTATGTCTGTACATGAAAAAAAATGGTTTGTCGATGTGCTCTGGGTTGAAGGTGTCGATCTTTGCTTCATTTACGGTTTAGGGTTTATTCACATGGTTTGATCTTGCTTTCTGGTTATGCCTGTACGCGAAAAAAAATTGTTTCTTGATGTGTTCTGGATTGATGGTGTCGACGTTTGATTCGTTTATGGTCATGGGTTTGTTTACATCGTGTATGTTCTAAAACTAGACACAGCGAACCACTTAGGTGAACTGAGCTAACCACTTAGTGCTTTCACCACTCAAACAAATGCGTGTGTTCCAAAAGTACACACAACGAACCACTTATTTGAACTGAGCGAACCACTTAGTGTTTTCACCCCTCAAACAAATGGGTGTGTTCCAAAAGTACACACAGCGAGCCACTTATTTGAACTGAGCTAACCACTTAGACATTCCACCCCTGAGACACCTCTGTGTGTTCCAAAAGTACACACAGCGAACCACTTATTTAAACTGAGCGAACCACTTAGACATTTCACCCCTCAAACAAATGTGTGTGTTTCAAAAGTACACACAACGAACCACTTATTTGAACTGAGCGAAGCACTTAGTGTTTTCACCCCTCAAACAAATGTGTGTGTTCCAAAAGTACACACAGCGAACCACTTATTTGAACTGAGCGAACCACTTAGACATTTCACCCCTCAAACAAATGTGTGTGTTCCAAAATTACACAC
>Ga0099825_1002182_pt1 | contig 25891 bp, 15 predicted proteins | sample SiratroredBW_FD_76838 | JGI IMG/M metagenome (GOLD analysis project Ga0099825, IMG submission 76838) | Root nodule microbial communities of legume samples collected from California, USA - Siratro red BW | ecosystem: Host-associated > Plants > Roots > Nodule | place: USA: California | collected... | reverse complement strand
ATATATATAGAATATTTTAATCATTTTATTTTTTTTTTTTTTTATTTTTTTTATTTATGTAAATATTAAGTATATATATATATATATATATATATATATATATATATATATATATATATATATATATATATATATTATAATTAAATAAACAAATAAAATAAAATAATTTAAATCTTGCTATTTTGTAAAAGTATTTCAACTTACTATTTTAAAGCATAACTTTTCATTAAAATTTTATAATAATTTTTATTTTAATTTAAAATTTATTTTAATTCTAATTTATACCTTAAAAATAGATTTTTTTATTAAATTATCTTACAAAATCATTTTAACTTTAATTTAATTTATCTTATAAATCAAATCAATTACAATATTCTCATTCATTTCTTTTCACTTTTTCCTTTCTTTTGTCAATCCAAACAAATATCAAACTGGTTTATGCAGATTGTGTGACATTGTGTTTAAAATCTAAAGCAGATTCAGAAACTCAGCTCAGTTATCTCATTTATTAAAGCAAAAGTAGGGAAACACAAATGAAGAAAAGGAAGAAGAAATTGTAAACATCCTCTCAAAATCTCCACTACTAATGTACAATGATCATCACATCACCCTACATAAAATCCAACAAAATCAACAAGAAAAGTGAACATTGCAAAAGCAGATACTGAGAGAGGACACTCCAACGTGTAGCATGAGAAGCAGAAGGAGAAGTAGTTGGTGTTGTGGTGGTTGTTGTGGCCTTTTCCTGCGAGCAAGCATAACTGCAACGACTTGGCCGAACAACTCGGTACACGCCAGTGCTTGCAAGAACATAAACATCTTTGTTGTTGTCTTCACCAAATGAGAAGATGTAGCCTAAAGCAGGAAGGGAGTTTCCAGGTGTAGACTGGCACTGTATAGGAGAATCACGTGCACAACTGAAGGCTATTCTGCTGCTGCTGAAATTTCCACTGTTTTGTGGCTCCTCTGTTGCTGCCCATATTGCACCAGCGTATAGATCGCCATACAAGTACCTGAAATTCAGTCATTCAATACTAACCAATGTCATGGATTATTTTCTAAAACCTTAGACAAAATTATAATATGATATATTGGAGAAGCTGCATTATTTGGAAGAAGCTTATTTACCTTCCAGTCATGCAAGGATCAGTGGTAGATCGATAGACATATCCTCCAGTGATGGATGCTGATCCTTCATTCTTGTTTAACTCAGAATGGTTGTATCCCGTTATTGGAAAAATTGGATTTATGGAATCTACGGAAGTGTTTCCTCCAGGAGATTGTTTAGGTTGGAAGAGATAGGGGCCCTCATATACACGCCAGCCATAGTTTCCACCCTTTGTGATCAGATCCACCTCCTCATAAAGATCCTGAAAATCAATTATGTAACTGAAAATGTTCCACTCACAAAATTTGGTAACACTCTTTATCCGAAACACAGATAGATTGCTAAGAATAGAGTACAAGTTGAAGTCAGGTTTTGTACTTGTATTTTTACAGTTTTTAATAATCAAGATGATCAAGGATCAAATTTAAGGAAAAGAATATCTCAAGTTTCTCTAGAACGGAAAAAAATTGGCACCTATGTCTAACTTAAGAAATACATATTTTGGTCATGGCTAGTTATATTGCCCTAATGTTGTGTAAAGTGGTTGCATAATGGAACAGACCACAAAATTGTTTTCGGATACGCATTTCACAAACCTGTCCAACATCTGCACAATAAAAGTAGGAAGGTCTTTCTGCATCAAAACTGCAGCGCCAAGGATTCCTCATTCCTAAGGCCCATATTTCAGGCTGCAGATCTTTATCTTCGCTAAATGGATTGTCATTTGGAATGGAGTAGTTACCCCAAAGTCCGAGTTTGCTAATTTCTGCTGCACCTGCAGATTAAAGATAGATACTTAGAAGTCAAAGCCAAGAGTAACAAAAAAGCACACGAGCATAGTTGTATTCCAAAAGTTAAATCTTCCTGTGTCAATAAATACACTCCCCATATATATGAGTACTACTCACTTGGGATGTTGTCTATATCAAGCCTCATAATCTTTCCAAGCAATGATTTCTTGTTTTGTGCAAAATTGTAAGGATCACCTGAACCTCCTCCATATCCCATCATTAAGTATAAATATCCATCATCAGGTCCAAAGAGTATTTGACCTCCATGTTGTGATGTAAACGGGAGCCCCATGGTAAATATTCTTCTCACCTCAGTTGGTTTAGCACTTTCCACCTGAAAAACATGAGCACCATGGTCTGTATTTATTGAAAACTCTTAAAATCAAAACTAGTTTTCTATTTGTGAAGAGATGTGTACCGAGGAAGGCTGAGATCCAGTGCTATTAGCAGAATACTCTGCAATAACAGTTTGATACTGGCATGGTTGGGCACCATTATCAGTTCCTAACTTTGATGGGTCACAATTAACATCTGAATTACAAGAACATCTTCCATTACATCCTGACCACTTGGACTTATCACATGTGAATGAAGCAAAGAATCGTCCATTTTTAGCAAAATCTGGATGAAATGCCATGCCCATCATTCCAAATTGAGTATCAAAATAAACTTGATCAGTTAGATCAACAAAAGGACTTGATTCATCAAGCTCAATTGTTCCTCCTGATCCCTCTTCCGGAAGTGTTGCCAGCCAAACCTTGCCCATTTGGTTAGAGAAGAATGCCCGGTTAGAGCCATCGGGATGAGCCACCATGTTGAGATAAGATCCATTACCAATTTTCTCAAGGCACAAGCCATGAGGGGGAGTTATAGAGGTCTCAGTTTTATTCAGTGAAACAGGTTCCCCTTCAAAGCACACTGATGAATTATCAGAGGCTCCACCAAATGCAGTGCAAAAGTCCGTTTTGGACTGCCATAAATCAGTGAGTTTGGTAGCATTGGCGTGAGCTGGTGCTCCAGCTTGACCTTGTAATGAAGGGGCAAATGGAGAGTTCACTATGGATACATCTTTGCATGTATTCCATACTTCAGAACAAAAATCTTCAACTTCTGTCTTTGACTGAGAAGAATTTGCTGGTACAGTGGAATTGCAAAGCACAGGAACTGATCTAGCTGACGACTGAACAGTAAATAGCTCCGCTGAAAATGGGTCGCACCTCTACCAACAAAGGGTATCAAAGAAATTAATCCAAGGCACAAGTCAACATGGATGTCTTGTTTTTTATTTATTCCTGCTTTTAGAAGTTATTATTATGACACTATCTCAATATATTGATAAGCTAATTATAGCTTCAAGAGAACTACAGCCATACTATCCCCTTTCAATACATGAAATTTGATTGAAAAGTTTAGATCTTAAAAGAAATGTAAAGTGCACTATCCATCCATGAAAATATGATAAGGAAGTTATTGATATGACCTGAAATATGGGTGTTCTGGAATGATGATGGGTTGATTTATAAGCTAATGTCATTGTTTGAACAATTTAGGGGCAGAGAAAAGAGACAATTTTCTGGGTCCTTATCCAAATACAAAGTTTTTGGGAAAAAAACAAAATCTTACCGCACAGAGTATTGATTTCAAAACTGAGGCACAGCCAGGATCAGATACGTTGTTCACTTGGAATTGCTTCTGTATCTGGGCATCTTCAGTGGAGTTGCAACACGAGCTTCCATTGTAAGGACAAAATTCTAGTGTCTTGTTCAGAGTAAAGGGTGCTCCTGCAAGAAACAAACGATGAAAAATAATAACTAAGCGGGTTGGAAATCCATAGACCAAAACATTGGATAAAACACAAATAAAGGCCAAAACAAACAAAAAAAGAGAGGAAAACTCACTGGAATCAACACATAGAGGAAGTGCAATCGAAGAATCCAAAAGCAGCAGCAAGCAACAAAACAAGAAGCTGACGGAAAGAACACCCTTCATTTCACCAAACCGGTTGAAAGCTCCCTAAACCAATATCATATCCACTTCAATCCAAGAACCCCAGTTCGAAAAATACGATCTTTCGAGGCCAGTGCACTTGATAGGAAAAAGGAAGTGAATTTATTTGAAAACTTCTCTCTGGGTTGTTAACTTTCTTGCTGTTGCCAACTACTTTATGTGTCATGTCATGCTCCCCTCTCTCTATCCAACTTCATTTTTAAAGTCTCGGTTCTAGACACACAATCCCTTTGTCTTTTTCTATCATTTCCTTTAATATTCACCCATTGTCTTCAACTCCTAGTTGGTCAACTCTCCCATGGTTTCATTCAAACCTCTCAATAAGAAAAGAAACTCCCTCAACCACCAGAAGTAAAAAGACCCTTTTACTTGCCCTTCCCCTTGTTCACAAGCATAATTTCTCAGTTGGAAAAGGACAGGAATATCAAGTTGTACATGTTTGGTTCTCGCCGCAGTTGACTTTTCAACATCTCTCTTAATTTAGTATTGCTGGTGGTTTCGACTTTATAGACGATAAAGAGACAAACAAAAGATATAGAAGAAATAAAAAAAAATAAAGGGGAAATAAAAAAAAAACACAAAAGCATTTTTTTTTATGATTAGAAGAAAAAAAAAAAAAAAAGAATAGGAAAGAAAAATAACCTTTTAGAAACAAAACTTCAAAATTATCTTTCCTTCTATTTTCTACTCTCTCATTTTCTTTCCCCTGTACTAAACAACTAAAACTTCAAACTTTTCTCTTCTTTTCATTTTTCTTTCAACGGTACCAAAACAAAGGGTTAAGAAACACAAAACAATAAGATAAAGCAATGATCTGGAACAATACTTTGCTCATTCCGCACTAACCACTGATACATGATATGATATACAACCCAGAAAAGATTTCACAATCTGGAATGCATTAACCAAAAACCTAAAGTCACAAATAATCTTTCTAGGTCAATTCCCCCATAATCTTAAAAACCTTTCCCTTTTTTGCAACTCTTCTCTCTATATAAAAAAACCATCAACGTTAAGAAACAGCAACACCATAATACTAATAACAAGTACCTGTAAGAGCAAGAAGTGCAGAAATTGATGTTGACAGTGTTGCCGAGACCCGCATTTGCAATACTGCTGGTGGTTTTCTGAGAAAACAAGAAGAGAAGAGACACGTTAATGGGACATTGAAATAACGATAAAGATGGGATTTTCACGAAAAAAATTACCTCGGCGGGGAACTCTATTGTTACATGCTGGGAATGGTGGTGATGGTGGTGGGGCGGATGATCTTGGTGGTGGGGCGGATGATCGTGGTGGTGCGGTGGGCGGTGATGGTGGTGGTGGTGGTGAGGTGGCGGTGGTGGTGGTGGAGTGAAGAGGGAAAAGAGGTCAGAGCAGAAAAGAAACAGAGGTAGACCGAACAAGAGAAGCTGAGCACGATCCATAGGCAGTGAAGTTGGAACTGGAATGGAAGAATGAAGATTATGTGATACTGAGGAGAAGAGAAGTGTGTGGTGTGATGCTCCACACACAACTTTACTTCGGTGTTTAATTTCAGTTTTCATTTTTTTTTAATCATAAAAAATGCTATTAATTCAATATATTTTTCCTTTTGACTTAAGGAAAATGATATTTGAGATTACATTTTCTCTTACTTCGACGTTTGCTACTTCGATGTGTATGTACTCTTTCACGTGACAATGAAAGGAAAAATGCAGTTTTATTTGGCATTCCACTCCTGAGATAATGTGTGTTCCAAAATTACAAACAGTGAACCACTTATTTGAACTGAGCTAACCATTTAGTGTTTTCAGCCCTGAGACATGTGTGTTCTAAAACTATAACTACACACAACGAACCACTTATTTGAACTGAGCTAACCACTTAGTGTTTTCACCCCTTAGACACGTGTGTGTTCCAAAATACACCCAACGAACCACTTATTTGAACTGAGCTAACCACTTAGACCTTTCACTCCTAAGACACATGTATGTTTCAAAACTACACACAGCGAACCACTTAGGTGAACTGAGCTAACTACTTAGACATTCCACCCCTAAGACACATGTATGTGTTTTAAAATTACACATAGTGAACCACTTATTTGAAGTGAGCTAACTACTTATTGTTTTCACCCCTAAGACATATGTGTGTTCCAAAACTATACACAACGAACCATTTATTTGAACTGAGCTAACCACTTAGACATTTTTTCCACTCCTAAGACACATGTGTTCCAAAATAACTGCGTTTTCTCTTTTATTGTTATGCGGGACAATACATGTCACGTTGAAGTGTCAAACAGAAGTAAAAAAAAATAAACAGAAATAAGAAAAAATACGATGTCAAAGTATTATTTTCCTTGAAGTAGTTACTTTACTTTTTATTTCCCATTTATGAATTTTTTCACATATTCTATCATATGTTTGGTTATTTTTTTATATATTTTATCAATCCATTAGATGAAAAAATTAAAAAAAAAAAAACAAAAAACTAACATCTTGTGTAGTATAGCAAAATGTTCTGTTGGTCCCACCAAAGGGGCATTTCAAGTATACAACTTTCCTTATTGCATCAATTTTTCAAACTCTTATCACATCAAGATTTCAAGCTCTCCTCAACACAAATCCAAATGCCAAGTTGTTGTTTTGGTGAGAAACAGTGATCAAAAGAGCTTGAAGGGGAAGGACCTTGAAGTTTTGTGGTTTCCTAGCCAGTGTTGCATGTGGACTCCAATGGCATCTAAGTATAAGCTGCTCCTCCCATGAAAACCCACCACCTTGCCCTCTGTAGTGGTTGAGGTGAAGAATTTCCCAACTTCTTCACCAAATGGACCATACTGTCCACGACTGGTGGTGAAAGTCAGTGACTTTATGATTATATGCTGCTGATCATCCTTAGTGATTGACCCGTAATAGCCAGATATGCATGTCAGTACCTCATGTGGATGCTCCAGTTGTATCTGAAATCACAATAGTTAAAGCTTCATTGTGGTGTAAAGTGGATTAAGAAAGACAGTGAAATGTTCTTATAATCATACCCTATGCATGGTGTCTCCTCCATTACCACCATGTTTTGCAGACCACACAGATTGTCTGTTTCGGTCGTACTCTATTTGGATAGAACATATGCCTTCTGATACTTTTGTCAAATAAATTTGCTTAATCCCAGAAAAGACTCCATCATCCCAGGGTCGACCTCCATCCCCACCCCATGGCCCTGGTCCACATGGAGCTGGTTCTTTGATCACACCACAACAAACCTAGCAAAGGTGTGAGCAAAGTGAATAGTATAGTATAATTCATAAAAGGAGATTGACAAATTTTTTAAAGTATGGCTTCAATATCTTGTGAGTTCTAAAAGTTGTTGTCAAAAAAGGGCCATTCATACCTCTTCAGCTGCTGATGACTTAGCAGCAAGTACTAGTTTGCTAGGCCATTGAGCATTGCCTATATCTCCAATACTTGTTTCTATAGGGTTGATTTCCTTGGGAGGGGTTGCCACAGGCACTGTTACTTTCCCTTCTACAACATGCACTCCAAAAGCATCTAGGAACAAACCTTTTCTCCCATGAATGCCAACAATTTTTCCTTCTTTCACTTTTGAGGTGAAAAAGTTTCCTTGTTCATCCCCGTAAGGTCCATACTGTCTCTTATTGGTGTGGAAAGTTAGTGATCTTATGAAAACAGGCCCCATGTACATCAATGGACCACAGTAGCCAGATACATGTGTCAGCACTTCATAGGGAAAATCAAAGACTATCTGCAAAATGATGTTGCAAATATTATAAATTAATCTGATTTTCCTTGTTTGTTAAGTAGAGTAAGCTAAGTTTGCCTATTTGTTTTTTGTTCACCTTGTCAGTTTTGAATCCTCCAGTTCCACCTTGCTTGGATCCCCATATGGCCACCCCATGATAATCATACAAAACTCTAATCCATACAATTCCAACGTTGCGTGACAAGTTGATTTGCCTGATTCCTGTGTAGCTTCCATCATCAAATACATGTCCACCAAGGCCACCCCAAGGTCCATATGTGACCACACCTCCAACCTTTGGGATTGACCCTTCCTTATGAGCCATCTGAATGAAGATAGAATAAAAAGTTCATTGGAGCAATTTGAGAATTAGAAAGGAAAGTTAAGGAACACTTTGAAGTCAATGTAGGCTCTCTTACCTTTTCTTTCTGTTCAGTATTGTTGGATTCTTGGACGAAAGAAATCTTCCCAGCCACATTGTTTGCTACAGGCTTATTGAAATGATCTTTTTGTTTCAGAGCAAGAACAATGTCGTAGTGTTCGTTCACAGTTCCTTGTATCACAGAATAACCAAAATTCTCAGAAAAGTGAGTAATGGGGCCCTGGGAATGAGCCAAAGGCTTGGATGGATTTGGTTGTTTGAGGGACTTCAGATAGACTCCAATGGCATCTACGTACCAACCACACCTGCCATGGAACCCAACAATTTTTGCCCCAGTCAATGGGACTGAAAAGTATGTCCCTTGTTCAACACCAAACGGTCCATAAGTTTTCTTGTTACTCTCAAAACTCAGTGACCGGACTAAGTTTGGCCCCAAATGATTGAAGCTGCCATAGTATCCATGGATTTTAGTTAGGATCTCATTCGGATAATCAAACTTCACCTGCAACACATTCATCCGTAGTTAGTTATTATATTATATGCTCAAGTTTAATTAATACCAACTTCTAACTAGGAACTTAACATGCTATTACTCTTTTTATAACTAGAAATATGAACTACAAGTATAGACCATTGGATTACATTTGAATGGTCAAGACATAGAGAAAAATAGTTATGTGACCTATAACTAGTTTCTAAGTATAGAAGTATCATTCGTGTATAGACCTATAACTAGTTTTTATTTCCTACAACAAGAAAAAAGTTTTCACCCCCTTAATCTCTCTTTCTAATGAATCATATTCTATAGTGCCAATATGGAACCTTTACCTTGTCAGTTTTACGGCCTCCACTACCACCATGCTTCTCTGACCAAATAGAGCTTCCTTTCTTATCATATTCAATCTGGATGGAGTCAATGCCTGCCCCATGAACTATCACCAATTGCCTTACTCCTGAGTATACACCGTCATCCCAAGGAGACCCTCCATTGCCTCCCCATGGTCCAACTGACTGAGGTTTCTTTATGGAATCCTCAAAACTCTGCACCAAAACATCATGCAAAGTGTTCAAAAGAGAGTTAAAACATACTTTGTTGCACATAAACTGAGGTATCTATGCATTTAGTCATATTTAACATAAACATCTATGAATTTAGTCATATATAATGTAACATAAGTAGTTGTATGCATGTACTACCATCTTCTACTTTGAGGGATAATAATGATAGTCTTTGGACTAAGAAAACTACTAGTGTTAATGCGGGTTCAGTTAGGAGGAGGCACAGGAGGAATTTATGGGGGAAGAGGTTGAGTTTGTGGCATGGGACTTTGTCTAGAAGAATAATATAGATGAGGAACTATGTAGATTGAGCTAATTTGAGTTGCACTATGGAGGGGAAGGATTAAAAGGCAGGGAATCAACTTCCCCACATATATCAGTCCCTTGTTTTTATTAGACAAAGTTTCATGCAATTTTATGGTCAAGGAGCAATCATCATATCTCCCATATTTTGTACAAAATTATTGAGAAAAGAGAAAGGATTGTCTTCTGCTAAATTCGAGTTTTGGAATTTAGTCAGAAGCACTTAGACTTTTCTTAGTGGTTTGATACCATGAATGGTACAGATTTCTTTGAATCTGATTTCTGGTGATCATTTCATATTCTACACCATCTTATATTTTTTTGTTTCACCCCTTTTAGTTATGGTCTTTGTATTAAAATTTTACACCATGCTGAGTCATAATGTGCTTCTTATAAACAATTCGAGGAAGAATCTAATACTCTTTTGTGGATGCTTGCTCACGCCACACTTTTTATTCCACCAATCTCTATCCCAGATTGAATTTTGTCGCTCCAATCATTAATTTATAAAGCATCTTTGAATGATAATCTGTTACTTATAGTTATTGATGAACATGAAAAGACTACAATTATTGGCTTCATAATTTATTTATTATATCTTAAATTACTAACAGGACACACTTTCAAATCTTTGTTCTGAAAAGCATCACGAATCCATGTATGGTAACCAAATGGGGTTCTCAAACGGTATCATAATGTGAACAGATTCTACTTACGCCAAAGTGCAGTTTTTGTTATTTTCTCATTTTCCTCCTTAACCAAACTCTGCGATAAATCTGAACAGTATTTGATCGAATGCCTTGAAACATGAGAATAGAAGCTCTAAAACATGGATGGTTTGCATTGCTTCATTTTTGTTGGGTGTTTTGCTGCTATTTTCATTTTAAAAAGTGTTTGGCTCAGAAATCCTTTTTTTTTTTCTGCACTATACTGTTAGTTATTGTTAATTACTTGTGTCCCATAAACATGATCTTACCAACAAGATTCTTTTGACTATACAACGTAAAGTGTCTGAGGAAACTCAAAAGAAAACAAATTTTCCCGTAATGAACATTTTATTTAGTTTAAAGAGGCTAATCTTTCAACACCTTGGTTATGCTTTATCTCAAATGTAACTAAAGTGATGTTTAATCTAGAATAGTTGTCATTGATGTAATATATATTCTAATCCAAAAAAATCTTGAAAAAATGTTTAAACCATTTATTGAATAGGGCCCTTGAAGGAACCTAATTGCTCATTCCAATCCCTGTTGGAGTCACTCTAATTTGTAGAATTTCTTTCAACATAGAATTCTCCGTTTATTAAATTCTTTATTAAGTCTACATTCCAAGTGGATCAAATGATTCATTTACATCAAGAGTAATTAAAACAACATGACAGATTTACATATTTCTGAATCCATTGATTCTCTTTCACTTCTATTTGCTCTACCAATAATCCCTACAAGAACAATGCCCATCTTTAAAATGGTGTAAACAATTTGAATCGCTTAAATATATTTCACACCCATATGCCAAAGATATGTATTTAGCTGTGTCATGGCAGTCCTTACACATTCTCAAATTCTTTACTATCCGTAAAATTTGAGGTGTGTGATGAGAATGTATCAAAGCAAACGCAATCGCAAGCTTTTCACTATGTACACTACTAATGTCTTCCTTCTCCTCTTCCTCAATGCAAAGCCCATTGTCAGAAATATGTGCCTTCACATTTACATCTACCCCTTTTAGCCAAGAATGTAGCTTGTCCAAATATGGTTTTGATTGATCACCAACAACAAAAGTATGGACCATGTTATTCACTTCAATCCAGCTTTGCCCAACAGGAAACTTTTTTTTCTCCAGCTTTGTCATTTTTGGAGCTTCCCAAGACTTCCCACATAAAGAATATGCCTGTGAAAGTAAATGCTGAGTTATTATATTTTCAGGATCCAACTCAAGCAGACGTTCTCCTGCAAAGATTGCCATTCCGAAATTCCTATGAATTCTGCAGGCAGTCAGAAAGGCTTGCCATACAGAAATACTAGGTTCAACGGGCATGTTCTTAATAAACTCCAGTGCTTCCGCAAGCTTACCCGAACGACCAAGCAAATAGACCATAGCGGAATAATGTTCCAGATCAAGTATAATCTTAAAGTCTTCACTCATGTTGGAGAAAGCATGTTTTCCCTCATCCACCTTTCCAGCATGACTATAAGCTGAGATAATACTTGCAAGAGTAACTCTATTTGGATGGAGTCTATCATCCTTGTTCATCTGATCAAAAAGATCAAGTGCAGACTCTGAACAGCCGTGTAAAACATAACCTGAAAGCAGAGAGTTCCAACTGATGATATCTTTTAGGGATAATCCATCAAATACTTTTCTGGAGTACATTATATTTCCTGACTTAGCATAATTATCAATGAATGTGTTTGATACATATAGTTCAGACACTAAATTTCTACGTATTGCACAACAATGAATTTCTTTCACTTTCTTGGCAGCCACTAAGTTTGCACAGGCAGGAAGGATAGTAAGCACTGTAACTAAGTTGGGAGCCATGTTGGAGAACTGCATCCGCCGAAATATCTGCAGTGCCTTTTCCTTTTGTCTACTCTGCAAGAAACCAGAAATTAAAGAATTCCATGATGCTACATTTGGTTTAATATTCCCATCTTTCTCAATTCTTTGAAAAAGATCCAATGCTTCATCCTCGGCACCATTCTGCATAAATCCTGTAATCATCACATTCCATGTCACAACATTAGGTGGTGAATCAGACTCCTGCATTTTCATAAATAACTCGTGAGCTTTGCCACAGAAACCAGCTTGGCAATACCCTCCAATAATTGAGTTCCAAGAATATACATCTCTCTTTAACATCACATCAAAAATGCGTTGAGCAGCTTCCAGATGGCCACCTTTGGCATACATGTCAATCAGTGAATTAGCAATTAGAATATCATCAACCAAACTTGTCTTAACAGCAATAGAATGGACTTCTGATCCCATACTTAGAGATTTTACTGACGCACATGCCGAGACTGCACTGGCAATAGTAATACCGTTGGGCTCAACCCCCGCTATAAACATCTCCCTCAACAAATCAAAAGCATCATTTATCCTTCCCTTTTGAGTAAACCCAGAAATCAAAGAAGTCCAAGTATATACATCTGGAGTAATCCCAAAACTCTCCATCATCCTCATTAAATCTATTGCAATATCGCAATGCCCCAACTGACTATAACTGGCAATCAAAATGTTCCAAGTTACCAATCCGGGGTCAATTCCTTCCTCCTGCATTGCATCAAAATACTTCCGAGCTTGTTCGATCTCACCCTTCTGACAATATCCAGTTATGATCACATTCCAGGAAACATAGCTCCTCTCATCCATTCGCCTAAAAAGCTTCTCTGCATAACTCATCTCCCCACACTTAGCATACACAGCTAGAATTGAATTGATCACACGCAAAGAAGAGCACCTTCCTCTACGAATCACCATCGAATGGATCAACCTCCCAGCTTCAAAAGCCCTGCACTTTCCGCAAGCTTTCAAAATCTTTGGTAGCAAAAAATCATCAGGCAAAACCCCATGTTGCATCATATCATAAAAAAGCTCCACAACTTCATCCCACTTAAGGTCTCTGGAGCAAGCACCAATCATAGCAGACCAAGTGAACAAATTCCTCTCACGCATATCATCAAACACTTTCCGTGCTTCCTCCAAGAGCCCACACTTAGCATACATGCTGACCAACTTGGTCTCCACAAAAGGGTTCACCTTTCTCACCAACCCAATCCTAGCATGCAACTCCCTACCCACCCAAATGCACTCTCTGTCAATACAAGCCTGAAGCAAGTTAATGAAGGTCATGGGCCTCACCTTGGACCCTTGTTGGGCCAAAGAGTCAAGAATTGCCACAGCCTCACTCAGGTGACCATTGACACACAGTTCATTCAACTGGGTATCTATCAATTTTGGGTGTGACAAATTGATCATGGAGACAGTGTTGGAGTTTGCAAGGACCCTTGTTGAGCCCTGCCACTCCAATTGGGTGGCACTGTGAGAAGGTACTAGCAGAGAAGGCCATGCTTTACTCTGTAGAATAATAAGGTTCTTCTCCATAGTGTTTTCTGTTTTCCAAGGTTTCCAAATGCCCTTATCTCCTTTGGGTTTCACACAAATATGTGGAGATGAATTTTCCAAATAACATTAGATAAGATATATGTTTGTTTTTGCTTTCTAACAAATAAATATTTCTAAACATATAAACTATATTTTATATTTATGTAATTATTAAAAATATTGGAATTTATTTTCAAAGTGAATACTTTTAAATAATTTGATTCTTCCTTATTTATATGAACAAATACCGATTCCTTTTGTGTTTTGATCCAAAAAAGATGCTCCAAATATAGTAAGCCTATTCCGTTGTTGTCTAATTCAGACCTAGAAACAAACACTTTTAAGTCGAGATTTGTTTCTTTACTCCTTATTGTGAACCACATTTTTCTTTCTCAGTTACCAAAGGTTTCTTTTCTGTTTCACGAATGAATTTCTGTATGTTCTAAAGAGAGTGTTGTTGGGTGGGAACTGAAACCACTGTTCTGGTAAAGACTCCGCTTTGATATGTTCCAAGATTGGTGAACCCCTTTTGTAAGTTATTCTCTTATCATCTTATTTGTCACTTTTTTCCAATCTGTTGTGGACTTTTTTGCTTCTTTATTGGCTGGTTCATACATGTGATTTCCGATCGATGACTATGAACATGATTCATGTAATCAGTAACAGCTGGTTTGGTTGAAGAAAGATCGAATAATTTGGTTTATAAACAGATTAGAATATGAAAATGTTGTTACACTACTTATACATTCTTATATAGGATTAATGACCCAATTATAAAGAAAATTATTGGAAAGTTGAATATCTTGTTTTGAAGAATGTGTTTGTTGTTGTGTATTCTTAAACATGTTGTATATTGGGACTTGTGAAAATATGTCTTTCATGGTTTAAGGGAAGGGATTGTTGAACCAATTTCATAAGGTGTGTTTTTTGTTTTTTCATATTTGTTTGGCTAAGGTTAAAAAAAAACATTGAATTGTTTTTTTATTATTTATTTACTTTATACATAAGTGGATATTAATTGCATATATGAAGATGTAAGACATAGGTTTTTTAATGTGGGTACAAAGATATGTATTGTGATATCTCATTCAAACACTACACATTGTCCTTTTTGGGTATGAAAAAAGAGTGAGTGTTTTGTAAATAAATTTCACAATAAACTAAGGGTATAAAATAATTAACAATCAATCTATTTTAAAACAAACTATTTTTTCTATATTCATGAAAAAATATTTTTTACACAAAATGTCAATTATAGTATGAAAACAATATAAATATTTAATTGTCATCTAATTAAAAATCATTGCATATTATAAACCATGTTTATTAAACTATTTTTGACAAAAAAAAAATCAATTTTTGTTGTTTTTAGTTTGATTTACCATAAAAATAACTTAGAAATAATCAATAAGCCCAATAACTACAAGTGAAGGGTGATAACATTGAAGATTTTAATGCACTTTATATTGGAAGGTAATTTTCAACAAATAAAACTAGATTTCCCTGTATTGTAAGTTTAATATAAAAAAAAATTGTCATTTTTTAACATTTTGATATTTATTACTTTTTTTAGGAGTTTCTCTGTGCTTATAAAAAAATAAAATTAGTTTCTCCTAAATTAGTTTATTCTTAAACTAATTAGTTTATTCCTAAACTAATTTATAAAAAAAATTCACACATATTTTTAAATTTTGCTTTTATATAAGTTAATTTTAATTTAAAATAATTTCACTTAATTTTTCTCTCATTTTCCCAAATTAAATCATTAATATTTTCATAACACCAAGAAAACCATTATAGAAAAAAAGGTACCACAATGATATCCAAGTCTGTTTTTTATTCAATAGTGGTAGACATTCAGAAAAACTGAGACAAAAATGGATTTAAACCTAAAAATTATTTTCTATTTATAGAATTTTTTAAATTTTACATGTTGAACACATTATATTTGTAAAGTATCATCAAGTATTAAAATACTCATTAAATGCTGAATTAATAGAGTTAAAAAATAATTTAAGCCAAATCTTTATAAATGTGATATCATACGTTTCAAACAGGTTGAATAAGTAAAATTCAAACTTTTATTTTATAAAATGTTTAATATTATACTCTTTGTTATTAATTAAAATTTATTAGATAACAAAATATGAGTCTCATTTCTCATTTAGTAAATCTCATTAATTATTTTTTTTTCCAATAAATTTAGAATAATATACCAAGGAATGTGTTAATAACACATTTTTATTTTATTAACAATTTTTGAAATCTTTAAATGAGTCATACTTGAAAACCTATTTTTCCACATGCCCAATATAATCTCCAAAAAAAACATATTCAACTTATTTTTACAGCCTTAACTAACTAATGACAGTTTTTGTTTCTTACCTCAATTTGAGCAAGGAACATACTTTAATCCTTAATAAAAACTTTAATACTAAAAAATGGACAAGTAGTACTAAACAAGTGGTGAGTAAACAATCTTAAAAAAACATTATGAGAATAAACTACTTTAAAATTAAGATTCAGAGTAATATTTGTCTCATGTGGTTCAGTTTCTCGTGATACCAAAAAATATCTTTGGACATTTTACTTATACATAAAAACAAAGCCTTCAATCTCCAAAAGTACTGGAGGAATAATTCACTATTAGTATCATATTTAAAAATCTCATTCTTTTAACCACCTACCCACATAATTGTTTTATGACTTTTGTTGGAAAATTACACCACTATTGTTATTCCACTTTGAAAAAGAAATAAATTTTCTTTTATTCAACAAGTACAAGATTTGTTTACCTTCATAAAATAATTTGTTCTACCCATTTACCCTTGTTAGTTACCCTAATTAGGTTGTTTCATTATTGAAGTTCAAAATAATTAAAAAGTGTGATATTATGTAAAAGGTTTGATTGGTAATACCCGTTAATAATTAATGATTTTTTTATTATGTGAGTCTAAAATTCAAAAAGTGTCCTTAATTTTAATGAATTTTTTATTCCTGAGATGAAATTCAAACAGTGGGATTAATTGTATAGAATTATAATAAGCTTGACGAAAATGAAAAAGGAGAAAATTAAGATGTGGACATAAAATTAAGCACGAGAAACACAAGCAATGAGAGAATTGATGTCATGTATGATCTGTGTTTCTAGAATTATCCTCCTTGGCCTGTGAGTTCTTATGGTTAGGCAAAGCAACGTAAATAATGGGAAGTAAAAGTAGAATGTTTTGGTGTTATTATTATATTATTATTATTATTACCACTGTTACAACCAGCGGTTATATGAATGCAAGAGCCCATGAATTTTTCAAAGATCTATGCTTCTTGCTTTGTACTGCAGAAGATAAAGGCATTACCCCACTCACCCACCACACATCCCTGAAACCGAGAACCACTGAACCTAGCAGCAATGGTTAAAGACACAAAGCCTTTAGCCTATGCTGCAAATGGGCACTCAAAAGATTTTGACCCTTCTGCTCCTCCACCCTTCAAGATTGCTGAGATTAGAGCAGCCATACCAGAACATTGCTGGGTCAAGAACCCTTGGAGATCCCTCAGTTATGTTCTCAGGGATGTGTTGGTTATTGCTGCATTGGGGGCAGCAGCAATTCACTTCAACAACTGGTTCTTCTGGCTCCTCTATTGGCCTGTTCAGGGCACAATGTTCTGGGCTATATTTGTGCTTGGACATGATTGGTAATGTGTTGCTTTTGTTATGAGTCTCACAGATTGTTTAGGATGTTTATGTTTTCTGTACGGTGAAGTTCTTCTTTCTGCATTGAACAGTGGCCATGGAAGCTTTTCAAACAGCCCTCTGCTGAACAGCCTGGTGGGACACATCTTGCATTCCTCAATTCTTGTTCCATACCATGGATGGTTGGTCATAGCTTCTCTTTTCTTGTTCATTTCTCCTTGAAAGTTCTTATCTTTAAGATTTTATAACATGTTTGAAGATTCGTTTAATTAAAACTTACATCTGGGATGTCAAAGTTTTACTGAGTGAACCTGCAAAATCACATCTGAGCTGTGTAACCGAACATTTTTGACAACCAAATTGATTTTGATTGGATTTTGCAGGAGAGTGAGCCACAGAACTCACCATCAAAACCATGGACACATTGAGAAGGACGAGTCATGGGTGCCAGTATGTGATTATTGCCTCTACAGTGATTCAATTATTTCATATATTTTGTAGGCCCAAGAAAAAGGGTGCCTTTATTATTATACTTCAGGAGGCTGTTCTTGAACATGGTTTTTTTTATGTGTCATTATCTTAGTTAACAGAGAAGATTTACAAGAATCTAGACTACATGACAAGACTCGTTAGATTCACTGTGCCATTTCCATTGTTTGTGTATCCAATTTATTTGGTGAGTGCTTTTTTTTACTAGGAATTGAGACAGCAATACATTGTTATTATAATAGTTATACAGTTCAAAGTAATGAGTTTTGTTTGTGATGTGAACTCATGTTTCAGTTTGGAAGAAGCCCCGGAAAGGAAGGCTCTCACTTCAATCCCTACAGCAATCTGTTCCCACCAAATGAGAGAAAAGGAATAGCAATTTCAACACTATGTTGGGTTATCATGTTTTCTCTGCTTATCTATCTATCCTTCATCACTAGTCCACTTCTTTTGCTCAAGCTCTATGGTGTTCCATATTGGGTAAATCACCACTCCTACACTGTTACTTCTTTTTCATCTTCTTTGTTAACTCTACAATTGAAAATTTGAAATAGTTACAACTTCTCCATTAATTATATAATTGTTTGAACATTGCAGATATTTGTTATGTGGCTGGACTTTGTCACATACTTGCATCACCATGGTCACCCCAAGAAACTACCTTGGTACCGCGGCCAGGTAACAAATTAAGTTCATTCTGTTGCATCCCTTCACTTCTTATCTTACACTCTTATTATAGCATCTCAGATACAAAATTATTTTGATTTCTTTTAACCTTAAGTTTAGCAGTAGCAGAAATTAGGTGTGGTAGGTGGTAATGGTGATTAGTGATACACATGTTGGTTTTTTGGGAAGCAATAACACAGTTTGTGGGGAACTGAATTGGACAGGAATGGAGTTATTTACGAGGAGGTCTTACAACTGTGGATCGTGACTATGGCTGGATCAACAACATTCACCATGACATTGGCACCCACGTTATCCATCATCTCTTCCCTCAAATCCCTCACTATAACCTTGTTCAAGCGGTACACTTTTTTAGTCCCTCAAGAACCATAAACACTATTCAATTACTACTTTTGTTTTATCTCCTGCAACTCACTCTTTTCCATGCAACCTTTCCCCTATTTTTTAAACGGTTTCTCTGCACCCACTTGCATTTTTATAATCAGAAATTGTGCATTATTTTAACTTCTATTCAGGGTCAGGGCAGAACTAGTAAAAAATTAAACTTGGATAGCATAAGTAATAAGTGGCATGTGGGTTGAGTATTTTAACCAAGTGTCAGAATTTAGGTTCTTACTACTACATTATGTATAGAGAGGAATATTTGTTGGTAAATGAAAGGGTAAATTAGCAATGTTATTACTAGAGATGTGCAATGTAAGAAAATGTATGTAGATTATTTACAGTAAAAGAAACATAGGGATTGATAGTGTGTTTGAAATGAATGCAGACAAAGGCAGCAAAGGGCGTTCTTGGAGAGTATTACCGTGAGCCAGAGAGATCTGCACCAATTCCATTTCATCTAATAAAGTATTTGTTGCAGAGCATGAGAGAAGACCACTTTGTGAGTGACAGTGGAGACATTGTTTACTACCAGACTGATCCTCACTTGCACCAAGACTGACTTCAAATTTTGGTCCATCTATTGTTTTCTAGCTACTCAAATTACTTCTTTCTTCAATGCTACATTTTGGAGTTTAACGTTTTCTGAACAACTTGCATAGAGAGACAGGAATATAGAGTGGGGCTCAATGGAATAATACTATTTCTAATTGCTTTGGTAATACACATTGAATTGTCAGTTTTCATTTGTCACCTTTCCCACCATTTTCACAGAGCCTTCACATGGGTGCATTATATATTTTTAATGTTCTGTAAGCTTTCAAAACTAAATTCAAGTCACCTAGGACAGTTACTCTTTTATTTAATGCAAGAATGTCTTTTATGTATAACTCATAATTATTTTTTTTAGTAGAAAAGCTTTTAAAAAATTCAAATAATTTATGATTTAAATTTAGTCATGGATTAAAATAAAATATTATTTTCATTCTTCAGGTATCCGTTGTTAGTGGTTTGTAGAAACAGTTAAAGATTTTTTTTATTTCTTTGAAAGTAAAACTGCGTCATAGTTTTTGAACATTATCAACCATTAAATTAAAACGTTTTAAAGTGTGACATATATCTTTAAGTAACCATTTCATTCGTTTATTATTTTTTTTTCTCCACGGTGTTTTTATTTTTTTTAGTTGAGAGATGCCAATCTGAAAAATAATAATAATCATGGAATAGTTATTTAAACTTGTTAATTGTTTTGCTTAGCTAGGATATTATATGGTTTTTTTGAGTTATGGGACATGCTAATCTGAAAAAAAAATTAGGATGGAAGTTTGACAAGGATTAATTTTAAAAATAAATATTTCTTCCAAAAAAATTATTTTACTAGGAAATTGATAGAAAGAACAAGGATTTTTTTTTTTTTCAAATTGAGTAAAATCAAATGCGCATAGGAGTTGGATTTGTTATATATCATATTTGTTATTTTTTTTAGTTGAAATCACAATAAATATGTAACTTCTGAATATACAAGAAAAATATAGTACATAAAATAGTTACTCTATGTAAACATTATAGCACATGAGTACTCTTTAACTTGTATACAATGTTTAACATGTAAGACTAAAAAAATTGTCCATAAATCTATCAAAACATAAGGTACGTATTTTAAAATATAATTTAAACATACATTATATACATTTACGAAGAAAGTTAAAAACAAAGTCTTTTTAGATGTTGGTATTACACATGTTTCTATATATATTTATATAATACAATCATAGTACATCACCGTATAAAACAATACTTAAAAGAATAGGTTATTGAAACTAAAATTTTAATTTAAAAAAAATTATATATAAAGAATAATTTTATTAGAAATTCACAAACAATCTAATTTCAATTCAACATAAACATACAAAAATCATATAGACTATATATATACATCAAATGATATTTAACAAATATATCAACTGACACTTTTCAAAACGCTATATAAGTATGTTCTAATAAAAACTAACATTTGATCCAAACCAGTACTTAAATTTACAGACGAACATAAGAATAAAGGATCAAGATAAATTCATTATAACTCAAGTTTGTATATTTACACATGTTACGATGTGCAAGAACTCCTCTCTCTCGACTTTTCACCGTCTGATATTTTAGTCTATGTGACTTAAATTATAAGTGAAACAAGAAAATCTATGTTATAATATAGATGTCAATACTTAATACACAAAACAAACAATAGTTCACACATCATCAATATGTATGACGTTAAATTCATACAAATTTCATCAGTCTCAATAAACATTACCATACAATATAGCTCATCTAAACAAAACTACAATTAAATCACATATACTAATTAATCACTTTACATTTATAAAAGCATTCGTATCCAATACATCAAAGAAACAGAAAGGGATAGATAAAAAAGAGAAAAAAATTTTACTTTAAGCCAGAATTGGCTAGCTTGGCCAAAAGAGTTGAGTTGCAGTGATATTTTCGCTTGAGCGAAAATTGACTCACTTGAGCAAAAGTATTTTAGCATGAGCGAGATTTGGTTAGCTTGAGCAAAAAATTGGCTAAATCAGAGGTTGAGTTGCAATGCTATTTTTACTTAAGCACAAATATATAAAAAAAAAAATCAACATCTATAATAGAACAAGCCTATTCTAAAGTTTTACCCAAAACCAATTTAACAGATACAACTCTCAAATACAATAATATAACAAAAAAAATGATAACACACAACAAATTTCATTCATTCAAATTATACAAATCTCATCTCAAACTCAAACATTAAAAACATACTTAACAACACAACCCTACATAAAACTTAACATGCTATGAACAAGTCACCTTCAGATTCATATTATCTATCCTAAGGTTCTATCATAACATAAATAACTTCCTTTACATGTAATTCTCTTCAAAGCAACTTCAAAGTCCAAGCACCAAAACAATTCAAAATATAGGGACTTAAAGCAAAATATTCACATAGAAGTTTTAGTAAATGTTTAACAAAGTTGAGAGGGTCATTTTTCTCAAATAACCCACCAAGATTGATAACAAAAACATAAGGAAAAAAAATATGATAACAAAGAATCTTTACAGTAAATAGGAATTTATTCTGTTTGAAAACTTGATTAGACAGAAATGTTCCCTAATTCCTCAACTACTGAGGTCTAATCAAATTCATCAAATTTTGAAAGAGATAAGATATGGAAGCAAGAACTCAGAGAGAAGTTGGAGGGAGAGAAAAAGAAAAGTAAAGGAGTGAGAGAGAGGAAAAAAATGGAAAAGAGATAGAGGAGTGGGGATGAAGTTAATGAAATAATAGTTGATGGTGGTGAATGTTACATTACTAGCTTCAAGGGTGAAATTGTTAAAAGAAAAAAATGAAACAAAACAAGAAAAAAATAATTGATATTGTTTATGGTTTGATTTTGTGTAGATCCTAAATAATTATTTAGTGTTAGAAAAGATATCAACAAACCTAACTTCGTCTGATGTCAACAAACACTATAGCACCTTGCAATCTTTATTAGATAATCTCGCTTTTAAGGTGCATAAGATATTGTCTTTAGCATTTTATAATACATTCCTAACTTATAAATGTTTATATTATATTTTTTAGATAATGTTCTTCATTTTACCACCAAGCGGATCTCATAATAAATACAAACGTCAAAAAGACCTTTTAAAGAGTGTGCCAAATTTGCTTTATGCCAACAACTTCTTATAATGGACAATTTTTCACTTTTGCATAGTCCATCAATCTAGCACACTCTGAATTTTTCTCAAGAAGAGTTAAAAAACATTTTACCAAGGTTTGGTATGTTAAGTTCTTAAAATAAGAGTTTTTATTGAATGTTGCATGAAGAACATTTAATGTTGTCAATGTCTAGAAAGACATGCAACTAAAGAATAAATAACTTTTAAAAGTCTCACAATGGCTAAAAAAAGATTTGCAATGGCTATTTTCACAAGCTCTCCATGAATAGAAATAATCTTTGAAAGAAGAACTTTACTTACAAACAATCCTATGAATGTTCAAGTTAAAAAAAAAAGAAAAATTGTAAATCTAGCATATTCATGGAACTCATCTTGTATCCATCTAAGAAAGTTACATTTCTTTTAGTTAGTAAACCTATGATATCTTAATCACATTCATTATAATCAAGTATTTTAGTCAAGAGTGATTGTTGTTCAAAAGAATACTCAAACTCTTACTTAGAACTGGTTATCATTCCAAAAAATACTGGATTATTTAATCAATAAGTAATTAAGATCTAAACAATATTGATTTTTCATTTTTACAAAAAATATAGTAAAACATAATTATATTGCTCAAAGATTTAACCATATCAAATAACAAACAAACCAATGTAAAAATACAAAAACATAAATATCTCTTTATTCTTAACTCCTTTAATTATCAATTATTAAATTGTTACCTAACTTTAAATAAGGAGTTACCTAACCTCCCTTATTACTCATTTCACATGCTTAATCATTTAGTATTTATGCTATAAGGTACTAATACAACATATCCCCTTTCCACTTTTATTCTTTGTTTTTCTTTGTTATAGAACTATATACACCTGTTACATCTTCAAATTTTATTCTAGTTTCTTTACGATAAAAATATTAATATGTATTAAAAAACTGTTTAATATCATATATAATATAGAAAATAATAAATATTTAATTATAGTAAAATAAAAAATAAAATTATTCACTGTAACGTAACATTAGATCTCAAAAAGATAAAATTAGGAATATGTACTAATAAAAATATAAACAAAATTGCAAAAACCAATTAAAACCAAATAAAAAAAATTAGTTTTGCGATTAAATATTTTATGTTCAAATCGAAATGCATATAATTGTTATGCTTGATTTAAATGTATTTTTTTAAAAAAATAAAATTAAACAGCACTATAAATACCTTATTTAAAACTTTCTCAAATTTAATACTATTATATCATTGTAATTTTAAAATTCTTGAAAATCTTACATCTGAGTACGAATTTTAGTAAAATATATAAATATGATTTTTTTTACAACGAAGTTGTTATTTGAAGAATGATTTATTTATTTATTTTAAATATTATTTAAAAAAATTATATTGATAAAAGATATCTTTTTACAATTTGGATACTGTTAGATACAAATAGTACAGAATTATCCCAATCTTTTACTACAGGTGAAATGCTCTAAATTATTATTACATTTCGTAAAGGTTGACTTGATGATGATTTTTTCTAAGTAACTTTGGAAAAGTAAAATAAAATAAAATATTTTTTTCACAAATGACAATGAATTTATAAACAAATTAATTTTTTTTTAAATTGTATAAAAAATTATTTACAAAATAATTGATACACATATGTTGATAAATTTTTATTTTAAAACTTCTAAAAATATATACACAATATCTCAAAAGCTAATATTAGTTTATATAAATTAAAAAAATTATAAGAAATTTCCTTCAAATTAAGTAAGTTACATATAAGATCATTCTAATTTATATAAAAAAAAATATTTTTTATGTTTTTTTCTCTTTATAATTTTGTAAATATTTTTTTCACACAGCAACACAATTTCAAGATAATCAACCTTATTGTGTTAAATGTATACATCACAACACTCTCACAAATCATGTAAGTCCTGCGACCCTAAACCACACTTTCCTCCCAAAATCTTTCATAAAAACAAGACACGTCAAATTTTTTATTTTAAGAATGATTTATTTATTTATTTTATACTTTAAATATTATTAAAAAAAATATTACATTGATAAAAGATCTACATGCATATCTTTTAATAACTGTGTTATACAGAAATTATAAGGAATTAACCTGATCTTTCACTATTAGCATTACATTTTAGTAAAGGTTGACTTGATAATGATTCTTTATAAATAATTTTAGAACAAAAATAATAAAATATTTTTTTCACAAATGCAAATGAATTAATAAAAAAATTAAAATTGAAAGTTTTAAAAAAGTATCTAAAAATTGTTTACAAATTAATTTATACACATAATTTGATAAATTTTTATTTTAAAACTTCTAAACATATATATAATATTATTAGTTTACGTATAAATTAAAAAAATATAAGAAATTTCCTACAAATAAGTTATATATAAAATCATTTTAATTTATATAAAAACTTAATTTTTATGTTTTATTCTCTTTATAATTTTGTATGATATTTTCTATATAACAACTCAGTGTCGGCACAATCAACCCTATTATGTCAAATGTATGCATAGGGACACTCTTACGAATTATGCAAGTCATGTGATCCCACACCACATCACATTTTAATGTTTCTTTTTCCTACCAAAATCTTTAATAAAAACAAGACACAACAAAATTTTATTTTAATAATGATTTATTTTATGTTTTTTAAATATTAAATAAAAAATATCACACTGATAAAATATCTACATGCATATCTTTTAACAACTGTGTTATACATGAATGATGAGGAATTACCTCAACCTTTTACTACGACTAGATCCTTTAAATTAACATTATATTTAGTAAAGGTTGATTTGATGATGATTCTTTTCTAAATAATTTTAGAAAAAAATAATAAAATAACTTTTTCACAAATGAAAATGAATTAATGAACAAATTAAAATTAAAAGTTTTAAAAATTATATACAAATCTGTTTACAAAATAATTTATACACATTTTGATCACTTTTTAAACTTCTAAAAATATATACAGTATTTCAAAAGCTAAAATTAGTTTATATATAAATTAAAAAATTATAGATTTCCTAAGTTATAAATAACATCATTTTAGTTTAAAAAAAAAGTTATCATGTGATCCAAAACCACATCACATAACTTTAATGTTTTTCTTTCCTCCCAAATTTTTTCATAAAAATAAGACACATAAAATTTGTTATTTTAAGAATGGTTTATTTATTTATTTTATAGTTTTTAAATATCATTTAAAAAAATTACGTGATAAAAGATCTTAAGCATGTGTATTTCTTAACAACTGTATTAGTAACAAATTGTAAGGAAATATTTAATATAACAGTATTAATATATATATATATATATATATATATATATATATATATATATATATATATATTTTTTTTTATTTTT
>Ga0099825_1002181_pt1 | contig 25895 bp, 9 predicted proteins | sample SiratroredBW_FD_76838 | JGI IMG/M metagenome (GOLD analysis project Ga0099825, IMG submission 76838) | Root nodule microbial communities of legume samples collected from California, USA - Siratro red BW | ecosystem: Host-associated > Plants > Roots > Nodule | place: USA: California | collected... | reverse complement strand
CATGTTCCATTTTTGCATGCATGATTTCATTAAAATTAAAATGTCAATTCTATGTTGCATATAATTGTCGCATGTTATTTTCCAACACCAAATTTGATATATACCCCAATCCTTAAAGCCCAGACTTTAAACCTGGCACTGTTCCTCAAAGCCCAGGCTTTAAACCTGACACTGTTTCTCAAAGCCCAGGCTTTAAACCTGGCACTGCTCCTCAAAGCCGAGGCTTTAAACCTGGCATTGTATCTCAAAAGCCCAGGCTTTAAACCTGGCACTGACACCATTCAATTACCCTATTTTCAAACATAAACTTTCAAAAATACAAATCAAAATAACTAACAATCTTATCATCGAAGAACTACGTAACCCTGATTCTTCATCCCTGATGGAGATACGTAGGAGCAAGGTCAAACCTTGTCGGGCTCCCTAAAACCAAAAAAAATATATTTTGTTTATTTTATCTTAATCTCTTTCTTGGAAAAATAAATATTTTAAAAAAATCACACTCAGATTACTTATTTAATTAAAGGTACCGTCTTAGGACGGGCGTTGTGGGGGTGCTAACACATTCCCCACACGTAACCGACTCGCGAACTCTAAATCTGGTTTTGCGAACTTGCCTTATCTTGTTTTTGGTTTTTCACAGTTTTTCCTAACAAACTATGGTGGCGACTCCACTATTTTGAAAATCAAAATAAATTATATTTTGTTCGCCGTCCCCGTTGTAGCCCCGGTTGCGACAAAAGCAAGGTCACACACGGGGTGATTAAGGTTTTCGTATGCAATTTCAAGTTGGGAATGTAATTTTAAAAAAATTAATTTTCCTAATCTGTATAAATAAAACATACTTTAATTTACCTACAGATTTTATAAGCATTACATACGGATCTAATCCATATGTAACTTTCCCGCCACACCCCGCCAAAGTTACATACGGATTATATATACGAAACCACCATCTTAGCATTACATACAAAAAAAATTCGTATGTAATGTGATTTTACATACGGATCAATATCCGTATGTAGTATCTGTATATAAAATCTACTTTATTTATGGATCTAAATCCGTATGTATTTATCCGTATGCAATACACAAATTTCTTGTAGTGTGTTAGAGTTGTAAACGAAACATAATACTCATGTATAGAAGTAATCTGAGTTAACTTAAACAATTGTGATCATGGACACTCATAAGGTGACGGGCCGCATTCCATTTCCAGTGCTCTAGTAAATGTTATCCAAGAATGGAAGGGATTTGTGCAAGTCAACATTTGATATCATGGAACCACTTCTTTATCTAAATGGATCGCAACTATGATTAGACATTGATCATCAAGGGTTTGATAATAGCTAAAAAACTGTGCAGCTTTAAAGATCCATTGAAGGAGATCAAAGCCATCAAATCTAGGGAAATCTAGTTTAATATTTCAGACGTGAAACGGTGGTGGTGGAGGAGGTAGTGCCATAGAACCAGAATCTCCTTAAGTGTTTTGCTTTAGAAGTTGATCCAAAGTTGATCTATCATTTCAAAGCGAGAGGCATACTGTTTATCATGTGATTCCATGAGCTCCGACAGATTCTTTACATCAGATAAGAGTTCCTTCATCCGTGTATTTTCCGCCATGAAGATGATGAAAACACCAATATAATGAACATAGATTTAAAAGGAAAATACAGAAAACGATGAATGAATTCAACACTGCCTTTGTATTATTATTGTTGTATGGTTTTCTTATGAGAACGTATATCAAAATGACAGCGGAGCAATACAAGAAAAAGAGAAAACGAACAAGGAAATGATAAGTGACTTTTCGAAAATTATTTCACCCAAGGAGAGGGAATCAACATCAATCATTCCATACATTCTCTCTCCCTAACAGAAACTTTAATATTACTTGCTAGACCAATCATACCCACTCAACCTAGAGTTAGTTATTTTGGTTCTAGAACTTTTTCTCATTTCCTGATGCAACAAATCAGTAGCCTCGTGTCCATCTCCAACTTTCTCAATTTTTGGCTCATTTACCCTTGCTCTAACTGAATTGCTTACACTCTGATTCTTATTTAATTACTTATCATATCACATCTGTAGCTTTTGGATACAACAAACTCTTAGGAAACTAAGTGTGAATTTGAATCCCATGTTAAGTACAAAGTTATTGTCTTGAGGTTTTGAATTGAATATGGTATTAATTTATTTTGTGGGTTAACTTATATCTTATTGTTGTAAGATTTTTTCCATGTTGTTTTCTCTCGATTTTTTTAACAAGAGTTATCAGAATTGATAGTGGTATCATCCTCTCTTGATTTTTCTAACAAGAAGTATCAGAGTTAATAGCTTGTGACAGTAAATGACACAAATCTTTCTGATGGAGGTTTGAGGCAATCATGTCATATTAATATGTAAACGATAGTGTTCATGTTTTAAAAAAAATACTTTATCTCAAGGAGATATATCAATATAAAAGATTTTAAATTAAAAATTATGAGATCTCTCTAATTGTTCCTTTTGTTTTTTTAACACCAACTAACCAATATGAATTTTTTAATAATAAGTTTTCAATAATTTTTATTTATTTATTAATTGCAGTACTGAGAATCTAATCCAATGTATAAATATTATCCAAAGCCTCACGTAGGTTCTAAAGGGTTAAAATCTCAATCATTTTGAGGGGCAAGGAGCATGCACACAAAATCCTTCTTGGTTTCCGATTGGAATTTCGATGCGTATATGCTGGTTAATTTCTTGCTTCTTGTAATAGCCGACTAAGAAATTTGGAATTTGTAGAAGGATATCTCAAATCAAAATCATTGATGTTAATTACGAGAAAGAGGCTATTAATTTTTTAGAATCTTAACTTATTACTTGATAAAAAGTAGTTATATCTCACAGAAAAATTATAATGAAATGGATCTATGTGAAGAGTTTAAATTTTATTATTCTTATTTCTATAGAGAACGGTACTTAATAGAAAATGGAAAAAAGTTAAAATTTAATTACAATTATTAATTTCTTTTAATTTCCATAAATGTAAATAAAAAATTATAAAAATTTAAAAATACATATAAGAATTACATAAAGTAAAACTTATAAAAAAATTAATATGAATTGCTTAAGAATGAAGAATGACGTGATATATATTCAAAATAAAAAAATAGTATTTTATTTGTTGATATTATTTTATGATTTAATATAATGTATGTCCATCATGTACTTTTGTGCTTAATTTATATGTGATCGCGTCCTTCCAATCCAGAATAAAATTGGGGATATACTTGGGCATGATGGGTTACAGAATCATCTAGAAAATAGAGTTATTTTTTATTTATAAAAAATAACATATCATAAGTGGGTCTCATCATAATGATACAGGACTGAAATTCTTAAAACGAAATTTCAGATATAAAATAAACTAAACTGAAAGAAAAATAACATTTTCTATGTACTTAAAAGTTCTTCAATAAGGCAATTGCATGAAAAGCTTTTATATCTGACAGAATAACTATTAACTTTTCGAAGTTATGACTTTGTTATTATTATCTTTCATTATTTTTCACAATAATAATTGAAGTTCGTTATTTTTATTTGCTTTTGAACACTCTTTATTTCTTAAAATTCAAATGAACTCTGTTTCCCTCCATTGCACTTTCAATTGAATTCAAAGATTTAAGACTTTTACGAAAACTAAATGAAGGAAACATTCCCAATAAAATATAACAGTATTAAGAAGAGAGATTCATAGATATGTCTAATTGTGTAAAAAAAAAAATGAAATGCAAAATTTTCTTAATTCCTTTAATTGAATTATAATTCATATCCTTATAATTATGAATACCTTCCTTTTATGCACATCTTTCTTATAATATTTTTCTTAGATTTAAAATATCTGTATAATTATGAGACACAAAAAAAATCTTAAATATTTATTACATTTGTATCATTATTGAGTTTTTATTTTAGTCCTTATATTTTTTTCATTTGTTATTTTTTAAGATTTGCTTAGTTTTTATTCCTAAAAACATTTAAATTTTATTTTTTATTCTTATTATTATGTAACATTTGTTAATTGTTTATATCTTTAGGAAAAGGTTAGGTCATATTTTAGATAATATAGGTTAAATTTTGAAGGTACAAAATTAACATTTGATATTTCAAAATGAAAATTAAATCCCAGAATAATGTTGTTTATCCATCTTTTAAATGATTTTAAAAACAGAAGTAATGATTTTAAATTTTAAAGAAATTAAAAACACTTTATATCAAAACAAAAATTTATTTTTTATGCAACTTTTGTTATATATATATATATATATATATATATATATATATAATCATACAGATGTATTCATACTTCATGTAAAGAACTTGATAAACAAAAATAAAATAAAGTTTTTGTCAATTATGAAAAATGATTATCATTGTTAGTCAGGAAATCTTTGCAGATTCTGATAGAAAAAAATAACTTTAATTAATATCAACTGTTGAATTATTAAATATTATTTAATATTAAATATATTTTTCCATTTGAATAAAAAGTTAACCTCAATATATTTTAAAAAATAACAAAATATAAATTTAATTAAAAATATACTCTCTTTTTTTTCACTCTAAACCACTTCTCATATCCAAACATTGTACAAATTCATCTCTTGAAAGGCACAATGAAGAATTCTGTGGTGATGTGTCTATCCTTGAAATTCTCTCTTGAGGAACTGAAATCAATGCAGGGCGTGTTTCATGCAAGGAAAACACCTACCAACTCCGAATTGAAAAAGGAACAAGAAAAAAATATGAGGATACAATCAATGTACTAGACTATGAGAATTAAGAAGAAACAACAAAGAGTCTACAAAGTTGAATCCATCTTCTAGTCTTTTGTGATGCAAATCTTTTTCGAGTCTAGTCATAATTGTTTGTCTTTATCTTCTAATCACTATAAAGTTCAAAAAGAAAACTACTCATATTTTCTGTTTTTCATCTATTCAACTGTCTTCTTGTTAAGACGTCTCAATCCCAAACAAACATTCCTCATAACGCACAATTCAATGCAACTTTTTCTTTTCTTTTTATTTCTGGAAAATTTTACCATAAAATTCGTGGAAAACATGTTTACGTGTAGAATGGGGTTCAAAGTTTCAACAGCTAATATCCGTGCACCACGGGTAGCAAGGAACCGATTCTTCACGGCTGAAAATGGCTTCAACTAAATTTTACTTATTTGAAGTTCAAATTTAATTTTGTGATAAATAGTTATTTCCATATTTATTGATTCAATTATTTTGTTTAACTTAATTTATTTATGATTCTTTTAAAAAATATGTTTATTCTTATTTATTTGGTAATGGTAGAACTCATGTTAACAATATAATAACCATCGTACTTTCCAGGTTTAAATTTTTAAAATAGCAAAGTGAACTTTTAGAAAAACCGTATGTGACTACAACTTCAAATTTAGAATTAATTTTTTCGTTCTTATAATTTAAAAAATCTTATCAAACTTATTCTATTCAAACATTTCTACCTAAACGTTATTAGAATGAATACAATAAAAAAAGAGAGTAGGGTGTCCAATGGAAAGCACGTAAAATTGAAATAAATTATTATATAAATAGTTTATAATCTTCAGTTATATGAATAAAAATCTTTGACAATCATTAAAAATGGAATATACAAATAACATTTAAAGCTATATTGATTAAAAAGTTAATTTTAAATTTAAAAATCGAAAAATTGATATTAACTAAATTTAAAAATATTAATTTATATTTTTTAAAGAATAATTTAGTCTTATTTTGATTGCTTACGTGATATCTTTACTACCTAAACAAATATGTGTCATTATTTAGTTTATGAAAAATATTTGCCAATATATATATATATATATATATATTAGTATTCATGTATACTTGTATATATTTTTTATTTTACTTTTTTAATTCACATAAAATTATTTAAGATATAAACTTAGATAAAAAATAATAATTTTAAAATATGTTGGGAGAATCCGAGGGGGAAACACCGGGGAGATATCAAACAATGAGAACTGAGCCAACATATAAGGAAATGATACCACCTTCAACCCAAAACCTTAAGGCATTAGGTCTGCGGGTCTTCTTTCTTATATATTGCTCAACTTTCTCATTTCTACCCAATGTGGGACTTCGACTCACACTTGAATATCTAACAATCTCCCCCTTAAGTGTGAGTCCCTCCCCTACCACATTGATACACTCCCCCTCGAGCGGAAGCATTCTCAACCCGAGTACATTACTCATCACCCCTCACATTGGGTAGGAATGAGAAAGTTGAGCAACATATAAGAAAGAAGACCCGCAAACCTAATGCCTTAAGGTTTTGGGTTGAAGGTGGTGTCATTTCCTTATATGTTGACTCAGTTCTCATTGTTAGAGATCTCTCCAAGTTTTCCCTCTCGGATTCTCACAACAAAATATAATTTATATAAAATTGCATAATTTAAAAACAAATTCAATTTCATGTCTAAATAAAAAATATACACATATAATTAGGGTTTAATATTTTTTTATCTCAATATTTGTATTCAATGTGGTTACTTGATTTTTTTTTCTCAAATTAATTTTCATTTTAGTTAAAAGAAGTCAATATGGTATCTTATTTAAGATTATTGTTAACAACGAAGCGATACATGACATTGATGTGACATTTTCAGCTTATTATATATTTTGTAGTTTTTGTAATTATTTACTAAGGTGGAAAATACATTATATTATCAAGATTGAAGACAAAAGCATGATTTACACAGATAGAGTTTTTTATTGCTTGAATGTTGGTGAGATTTGGAGACACGATTTTTGGATAGTGTAGTAGTGGTTATTGTGTGACAATTGTGGTAGTGATTTGGTTGTTCATGGTTCGTGTTGTTGATTGGTTTGGAATTCAGTTTTTAAGGTTAGTGTCATTGCATGATTCTTTTATCGGTTGTTATTGTTGTGTTTGGTTTAAGATTTGATTGTGGCATTAATATTTGTTTTAATAAGGTTTTGGGTGTTTTAAGTATTTAATTATATAGCTTTTTAATTTGATTACTTTTATGAGTTTGTTAGGGTTGTATGTCCTATCACATTCTTGTATGTGGTCCACAAGTTTTTTGGATTAATTTTTAATATTTGTAGTTTATGTGTGCACATCGATGATTGACATAGTTGTATATATTTATTGGTTATCATATATGAGGGTTTTTTTGAAGTTATGGTCCCCATGGGTGAAGTTTGTAAATATTGAGAGATTGAAATATGTTTGTTAGACATCTACTTGGTCATGTGACCCAAATAAATGAAGATGTTTTGATATATCAGAAAATTTTGAGAAAATGGGATATGTTATAGTGAAAGGAATTACAGTATTCTATAGGTGGTTATGTATTGAAAGATAAGTTGTACTTGTTAGTTGATGACAATAGTGCAATTAATATGGTGAATATTATAAGATGAAATGGTAAAGTACAAGGTACACATGGTTTCTAAACTCGAGGTAGTAGAAAATCTATTGGAATATGGGTGTAACTAGGATAATGGGTCTAGATGTGGTAACGGGCCTATACAAAGTATGTAGAGTAATGACATTGAATTAGGAAATGAGGATGAGACTAGAATGAGGTTGAGACTAAGAATGGACTTGTGCAAGGTGGTTGTTATGAAGAGGGGCATGGGAATGTGGAGGCTAATGACTTATTGTAGGTGATGTTGATTTAGGTGATGTAGATTTAGGAAATGTGCAGTTAGGCGATGAATGTGCAAGTAATGTGGGTTTAGGGGTATGGAGTTAGGTGATGTTCAACAAAGTTATGATGTTGGTGAAGATTTTAAAGTGTAAGGGTGATAATGTTTATGAAGATTCTTCTTGGTTAGATAATCCTAATGAATAATTAAATTATGGTGTAGATGATGATATTTTTGCACATAAAGAACTTGTCAATGTGCATGTTGAATGTGATGTGGAAAAATTGAATTAAATGAGTTGTTGAGATAAAATCCAAGCTTAACAGTGAAAGTAAAAGTCGAAGAAAGTGATGGTCTTCCAATATTTAAGAGATTATATATTTATTTTAAGACTTGCAAAGACAGTTTTTTCGAATGGCATATTCTTTTGTTGAGGGAGTGAATAAGGAATCATAGTCATGGTTTTTGGAACTATTAATTGAAGATCTTGAAGGTGTTATAGTGTGTGTATACATGTTTATATCTGACTAACACAATGTTTGCATTGCATTTGTTGTATTTTGTATAAACTCATCTCATATCTTTTATGTCTTGCATCTAATATGTTCTGTTTTATGTTTCAAAAGGTTTGTTGCTAGCAAGACAAAAGCTTTTACCTAGAGTTGATCAATGATTTTGTATTCGTCATGTATTCAAACTTTAGGAAGAAATTTCTTGAAAAAAAGGTTAAATAGTATGATGTGGAAGACAACAACAAGAACATGTCAACAAGCATGATATATGGAGACGAGATAGATTAAGGAGGTCAATGTTGAAGCTTTCAAACACTCTCATATCGTATAAATGTGTATGAGGTAAATTAAGGAGGTCAATGTTGGAAAAGTGTAATAAGCCAACAAGATTGCCCTATTAAAAATATAATACTCACATTAGAGAGCATAACTTCCAAAAAGATGATCTTGTTTGGAGAAAAAATGACAATGCTTATAGAGACTAAACAAATGGTAAGATGACAACAAATTAAGACAAGTCATACAAAATTGTTCACTCCTTACATGATGATGCATACAAACTTCAATTTTATGGCCTTTTCAATTCACCAACAAGATTTATTAAAATAGCCCCAATCTTGATCTTTAGTTATAGTTGAAGTTACAAGCCATGATTTATGCAAAAGTGCAACAATAATTAATATGTAATATAACTCATTCCAAACTCATATAAAGATACAATTATAATTCTTATCCTCAACTATAATTGTTTGATCTTCGATGTAAAAGGTGAAGATCACGTCTTTAGACTCAAAGGCCATAAAATATGTTTCAAAATTTCTATATTTATTCTATCTTTTACATTTAACATATAATCAATACAAAACTTTAATTTCTACGGAATAAAATGGAAACCAAGGAGTGTGATCCAAGTAGCAAAACAAAGTTTTGGTCATTTTTTGGACACTTGACTTTAGGAGATATGCTTTTCAAATTCTTAAAGAAGTATTAAGAGGCGCCTATCTGATTTTAAGGTCATGTTTTAGTTGAAAAAAAATTACATAAAAATTAATCACTGTGGAAGTAGTACACAATTGATGACATAAAAATTGAAAAACCTTTAAAAAATTCAATTATTTGGATGAAGTTGACTTAACATAACATTTAAAACAATCAACATTTGACATTTTAAGAAAAGGAAGAAAAACATCTAAATCTTTAAATAAAAATACTCATAAATAAAGGTAAAATCATCATTATTAATAAATGATTTTTTTTATATCTTATCATTGACTTATAACTCCTCAACCACAATCATATAAACTTTTAAGAACTCAATACTAAAATATTAAGAAAAAAATATTAAATAAATAAAGTAGATGTGAACTTAGAAACATAATGATTTACTTTATTGATTACTCACGTTTACTCTACAAAAATAATTACATGAACTTATTTTGATATTTTCTCTTAATAGTAATCGATCTTACTTGTTTTGTAGTGTTAGTTTTACTTAAATGATTTTTATTTATAAGTTTTTTTTAATATAAACTTTTTTTCTATAACTATAATGATAATGAGAGAAGAGATCATGTGTATCGTGCACCTTATATCAAACATGTAGTGGTTGTCTTAAGTGAGATACTAACAATAATATCAGTTTAAACTTTTCTAGACATAAAACAAATAATCACTTAAACTTTATTCACCAAAAGATTCAGCCCTAATATTAAAGACTTTATTTTCAATTAAGGAGAATGTCACTGTAGAGCCATTTAAACTATTGGTAAAATAAGATGTTTTAAACATGCTTAAATAAAAGCTAAACAAAATAAAGAAGTGAAAAACATACATAAATTGTTTTTTAAAAGATGATACTATTTTAGTACAAGCCTTAATAAATTAATTAATTTATTTATTTATTTTGAGATCTACAAAACCTCTTGTATTGGATTACAAATTAGTTCATGAACTCAGACAGAACTTCTCTCATAAAATGGGATGATATCATAAATTAACATTAGTGATTTTTTTTAAATAGTGACAAATTATATTAAAATTTATTAAAATATTTTCAAAAGTACTTTCATCCTAAAAAAATCAATTCAAATAAATCACTTCGTAAAATTAAAACTTATGTACCTATTTATAATATTATCACAATATACATGACATATCTTATGAATCAATTATTAGATCAATTGATAATTACTAAAAAATAAAATAAAATTTAATTATATTTGATATCTAATATAATATCCACTTATAATAAAATCATGATTTGATATGATCATATACTTAATATAAAAGATAAGACAACAAAAAGGTCATACATAAACCACTACAAAAGGAAAACTTATTTTAAATGATCTTTAATAAGTGATCTTTATTAGTCATTAAAAAATAACTAATAGTTGACTTTATTGCAAGAATAAAAAATAATATACATTAATAATATATATATATATATATATATATATATTTTTTATTATTTTATTTTATTTTATTCAATGAAACGATTGAATTGATGCATATATATTTTTTATAAGAATTACCTCAAATATAATATTAAAAACATGGTTTATTTTGTTGGTAATGTAAATAATTTTTGACACTGATAGCAGCAGAGTACAATTCTTCAAAACTGCAGATTAAATTTATAAATTTAGTAGAAAGTTAAAAAACAAGATTCCCAAAAATTTAACTTCTTTTTGGCTTTTGCCAGTGCAACGAACACTGCACTTGACCTTGACCTCGAGAATATACAACAACTAACGAACCTGCTTCTGTCTGTCTTTTCAATCTTTCTTTCTTCTTGGTTCGTTCATCGTAGTTCAAAGTTCAAAGAGTCTGTGATTAGGACTAAGGACTTGGTTAGGAGTATTGTTCAAGGAAAATATATGCCACTTTCTCTCTCCTCTTTCCGCCGCAGCTCCCCTTTTCGTGCGTGGCGCTCACGCTTGCATCAGAACCAACTATATAAATAGAACGCGCGCGAGGTGATAAATTGAAACAACGCAAAGCCACTCACAGCCGCAAATAGTAAAAACAGAGACCACAGAAGGACTAATAATCGCAGCAGAGAGTGCGCGGGAACCCTAATGGAGGCGAAGGAGAACGGAGCGAGCAAGAAGCCTTCCAGTGGCGCCATAGATGGACCTACGAACCCGATGGTTACGCCTCTGCTCAATGATCTCTATCAATTCACCATGGCTTACGCCTACTGGAAAGCTGGCAAGCATCAGGAACGTGCTGTGTTAGTATTCCTCGTTTTTTGTTTGCGTTTGCGTTTAGCTGCCGACGAAGTGCGAGTGAAACGGCGAATAATAGTTGCCGTTTTGTTTTGTGCTTTTGATGTATTGTGTGCTTTCATTGTCTTCTGTTGGGATTATTGTTTGATTTATCTGTGGCTGCATAATGGTTATTCTTTTCGGCGTTTTAATCACTGTTTTAATGTTGGAATGCATGTGTATGTGTGTTTGTGAGAAGATTGGATCGTGTTTGCTTTCAGGTTCGATTTGTATTTTCGGAAGAATCCGTTCGGTGGGGAGTATACCGTCTTCGCTGGTTTGGAGGAGTGCATAAGGTTCATAGCTAATTTCAAGCTCACTGAGGAGGAGATTGATTTTGTCAGGCAAAGTTTATCTTCCTCTTGTGAGGTAAAGTAAATTATGATACTTGTTATAGCTGTAACTTCCTTGTTTTGTTATGGTGGTTGGTAGGATGGTTTAAGTGTAAAGATTTGAAGTTTCCGTCTACTGTGAATGTGGGTGTAACGTTGTTTTCAATAATAGTAAATGATGTGGGTAAAAAGCAGAAATTTTATGTTAATGTCAACTGTGTCAGAACTTTCAACTAGATATGCTGGAAACTAACTTCAGGATATCTGAAGGATAGAAAGAGTTGAGGATTTTTGTTTCTTTTTTAAAAACAGAATTGGGCCATGAATATCTGAAATAATACGGCTGGTAGTTGGGTGTGCTTTGATTATTTGGAAAGTTTAATGCTGCTGGTAGTTGTATTTAGATTCTCACTTCGAAATATTCTGACTTGTTAATAATAATCATTTAAATCTAGGATGGATTTTTTGACTATCTTCGAGGAGTTGACTGCTCTGATGTTGAGGTGTATGCTATTCCCGAGGGAACAGTTGTTTTTCCCAAGGTTCCCCTTATGAGAGTTGAAGGCCCAATTGCTGTGAGTACTTGCCCACTATTAACTACCCTGTTATACTGATCTGCTTTCAAAGATGACCAATTTCTTAATTAAGTTGACTCTCATATCGTTCAGGTTGTTCAATTGCTGGAAACACCTTTTGTGAATCTAATTAATTATGCATCGTTAGTTTCTACTAATGCTGCAAGGCATCGTCATGTTGCTGGAAAATCCAAAACTCTTCTGGAGTTTGGATTGCGAAGGGCTCAGGTTACGTAGTTTTTAATTAGTAAATTTTGGGATAACTTACCTTCTCTAGTATTATTAAAAGAGATTCTTATTTTTAATTTAGGGGCCTGATGGTGGAGTAGGAGCATCAAAATACTGCTATATTGGTGGGTTTGATGCAACAAGGTATTATCAATTAAGCAATTTAGTTCTAGCATGGTGGGTACAGTAAAACAGATGTCATGCTTGAGGTTTGGCAGACTAAAGTCTTCACAGTGCCAATTTTATCTAGAGTGTTATTGCTAGTGTTAATTAAATGTGTTTCAAATTGGATGTTTTTATATATCACAGCAAAGATACTTTGTTTCCTGTTGATTTTGGTGGAAGGGCATGGTTTTGGTGACATGTTCTGTTAGTTTGTACATTGTAGTTGGATATAAACTAAAGGTTTCCCATGTGCTAGACTTTTTTTTGCATGGTTCAAATGACTTTGGCCAATTCATGATCACGGACCAAAAGTTTAGGGTGCGATAAATATTCTTATCAGTGTTTCTTTGTTGTAGTTAATGTTATGAAATTCTTTGGTTTGGATGGCATAAAACCTTGAACTGATTTAGCTCCATTTGATAGTGTCATATAGAACTTGAAATTATTTACTATTTTATTTTTTTCTTACTGTTTTAAGTTTGATTCGGTGGTTGCAAGTATACAAAGTTTTGTAGATTGCCGTTTTGGAAAGAACCCATAGTTTGCAATGCCTTTTCAGTGTTATTTGCACTTCTTTTTTTGATCTTTTGTCATTGTAATCACACTTGGAATATTGAAGTACTTAAAACTAAATACAACTGGATAGAGTAGACAAACAAAAAATTCATATTACTGAGAGATGGCCTGCACAAGCTCTCTTGTACCTATTACTTATATATGATAAGTGAAGTCTGCAATTTAATCTGATCAAGTCAGACTTTATTTGCACAAAGTGGTAAGATATGAGATTTTAATCACTTGAAAGTCACCTAGGTTTCGTATTATATTCCTATATATATAGATTTTGGGGTAGTGTACTCAAATTGAATGATCAGGGCAAAATTGTTTTTTTTTTTCTTTTTTTTTCGGGAAGGGGGAGGTTGGCTGTTTTATTTTGGTTTGGTGATTTTTTTTTTTTTTGTTTCTGACTTTGCTATGCTTGGTTCTTTCATAACGCCTTTTTCATCTGTCAATAGCAATGTTGCAGCTGGAAAGTTATTTGGGATACCCCTCCGTGGTACTCATTCCCACGCCTTCGTTAGTTCTTACATGGTGTGTAACCAATTTATTGAATTTTGTTACTTATTTGGTTAATGATCGTGTAAATAATTTCCAATAAGCATGTTTCATTTGTAAAATATAATACATATTCCCTATATAGATGAAAGAATAGAGTTTCTGTTTAAATCTTTCCTTTCAACATGTCTAAAGGCACTAAATTGAATTTGATTGTTTGTTATGACAAAGATAGTCAGAAATTTGTCCTGGAAGAATACGATGATTAGCGAAGAGGCACTGCTGTGTAGTTCGGTGGGAATATGGTTTTAAGTTATAACAATTGAAATCATTGCAATTTGTTCATACGCATTTATGAACCTCATTGGAGATTACGAAAATGTAGGTCTAGGGAGATAAAATACTTACAGTATGGATCAAGATTGGAGTGTTACAATTACAATTGTAGAATTCAGAGGGATCATATGAAATTTTTGTCCTATTCATTTTTCCAAATAATATGCAGTCAGATCAGACCCCATAGATTCAAAGTTTGAGTTTTTGACTTTGACCAAATGAAACTATGAAACACTAAGGTAGGTCCCCTTAAAAAAAGTTGCCAAGTGCACTAAAGACTCCCTGCCTGGGGATATAGGGAGGGTAGTTGTTGCAGCCTTACCCTGTAGTTGTTTCCTGAACCTGTGATTTGTAGCCGCCTTTATATGTGATTTATGCTGATTGTTTTATTGTAATTTATATGGCTTAAATCAAATGAGGCACTCTCTGCCTGTTATATTTCCTTTGCTTACTTTTTTTGTGTACATTTGTGCAGAGCCTTGACGAGATTACAGACAAGTCACTTCGCTCTAAAGATGGTTCAAGTACATGTGATGATTTTGTTACTGTGGTTCAAACATGGCTGAGCAAAATTCAGGTGCCATGATACAAACATTTACATCATTAATGTTTTTTTTTTTTTTTTTCTGCCATAGTTGTGAGCTACCTCCTGTTTCTATTTTTTGGTGGTTTTATGACTGTGCGGGGGCATGGTGTGTTCAGTCTCCACACAAGGTTTTGGGTGGATTCATGTTTTAAGTCTAAAAGGTTTTTATCGTTAGTTGGTGTGTGACACATGTTAATAGAAAGCATTCCCAGAATCCTGTCATCCTAACAAGTTAAGCTTTGGGGTAACTGTGCTACACATGACATACATGAATTATGAAGTGTTTTAATGCTTCAATGGACATTACACAGGAAAAAGTATTTTCCACTTTTAATTTTTCACATGAAGTTGGAATATAATCATATGGCCTGGATAACCAGAAAATAAGACAATAGAACTTTATTGAATAGGTATAATATAACTAAAATAAAGTCGTTCCTGATATGATATAGGTATTTTAGGTCGTGATTTTCATGTGTGCTAATCCTTTCCCCACTTTTTGAAAAAAAGAATTGAGTAAACATTTCATGCCAATGCTGTAAGCCGTCACTCTGTTGTATGTTTAGCACTTGCACTCTTACAAAATCAAAGATGGATTTACCAGTGACTATACTTATGTGTTCCCTCTCTGCAGTTATCAAATGGTGTTTTTGGTGAGACCAATCAAAGTGAGTTGGCAGCATTCACATCGTATGCATTGGCATTTCCTGATAATTTTCTTGCCCTTGTAGATACATATGACGTAAGTATACCGATTTTGTATTTCTTAAGAAACCATTATATATAATCTTGGCATCATTTTGCCCCGGAATGTCCAATTATTGTGGGTAAATCTTGTTTATCCCTCATTTATGTCTTATGAACTAGTTCTAATTTTTTGATGAAGATGCTATGATTAAGAATAAAAATGGAAACTGATACAAACTAAAAATGAATCACTTATTGGATCTTTTATCAATTTGACTTTGAGACACAAGTGATAGGTGATTTACATAACTGGGAAAATGAGTGAATTATTGTGTGCTTATAAACCTGTGTGTAGGTATTGGAGGTACCCCCTATTTCCCCTTGCTCCTAGGATATGCATAAACTTAAGCTGCAAATTAATCAAGGACAAAGATGCATAAGCACATATACAATATACATGAGTTACCTCCTTATATATTAAGATTTAGATTAGTTATTTGCGTAGATGGGAGGATGGGTGGGTAGTGTTGTGCTCAATACTCAGAGACACTGATCACTGGTTAGTGTGCCTTCAGTTTGCAAATAAGGTGAGTGTAAATCTACTGAATGGATTGTTCTTATGCAACAGAGGTACAAAGTCCTGGCTGGGTGACTAGTGTTGCAAATCATACCTAAGGTGCATAAGTGATGTGATACCTATTTTACTCTTGAATATTAACACACATTGCCCTCCAACTTCCGCCTGCCTATCATTTAATTGTATATGCTAACATTGAAAGTGTGAAGCTTTGCAAATGTGCGAACTGTTATATCAGTTATGTCATATGTCATTATATCAAATGACGAGGTTGCTTTTTTGTGGGTTCATTACATTTGCATTGGTTGACAGGTGATGAGAAGTGGAGTCCCTAACTTCTGTGCAGTTGCATTAGCTCTCAGTGATTTAGGGTATGTCAGGAAGTATTTCATGTTATTATATCCTGTTGTATCCCTAAGTTTTACACTAGAATGAATTTCTTTTGTAGTTATTGTTCCCTCGTCCCTGTTGTTTCTTAGTTGGTAGGGATAAAAGTTGTTTTCTTTTTCAAATGATTGCAAAATGATATTATGTGGTAGTATCTGCATAGATGTTCTGGGAGGAATTAATAGCAGTAGTAGCCACCAGTGGCTAGTACTAGAAGTATGGATGTAATGGCAATCCTCATTAGGATGTTGGTTGGGATGTACTGGAAGCAATATCCAAATTCGTAGTTGCAGTTGGTTGGATATTTTTTAGCATTACTGCAAAATTTTCCTGAAAATGTTATTCACTGGGCTTGCTTATGTATAATGTTTCCTCAGTTATTAGAGAATTACCCTGTTTTTGCTGTTACATAATTTCTTTATGCAGACTGTGATGTATATTGTTGCAAATATCTTGTTCGTTGAGAAACCTTTTTCTGTGTGTTTTTTCTTGTATTAAATTTTTTCTTTCCTGTTGGCAGATAATGTTAGATTATCTGTATGCAATAATCTTATTTTCAATTTGAAGATTACACCAGCTTGTTGTTTATTTAATGTAGTATCTCTTTTTTATCTGTCTTAATTCTGGGAAAGAATTGTTCCCTTTTAGAATTTGAATAAGGTTTATTTATTCTATCACATCCGTAACCTGCAATAATTTTTAAATAATTTACACATGGATTATTGTATTAGATTGAGAGAGAAAGGAGTAAAATAGAAAACTATACAACTATTTTATTAGAATCAAGAAAATTTATTATATTTCTTAGTTCCTGTAAAAGAACCTTAAAAGACAAAAAGGAACGAAGGACTCATACTTTTTGGCTTGAACTAGTTTCGTAGTACCCTCATGTTCATCCCCTTAAAAAAAAACTATCATGTCCAAAGAATCACATTATTTCCATTCATTGCTGAGCCTTCATGATGTACCGTGCAGATACAAAGCAGTTGGTATTAGATTGGACTCTGGTGACCTTGCATATTTGTCTTGTGAGGCTAGGAAGTTCTTTCGCTCTATTGAGAAGGAATTTGGAGTGCCTGAATTTGGGAAGCTGGCAATCACTGCTAGTAATGACCTCAATGAGGAAACCCTAGATGCTTTAAACAAACAGGTAGTCAATGCAAACTGGAACTTGTTATCTGAACTATTGATTCGCAATCAGTCTATCAATTGAGCAATGTCTGTGTTTGCTGCTTGGCATAGCTATGTTCACATTGAGTAATTTCTTTTGAAGCTATTGCACATGATTTGTTGGTTTATACTTTATACAAATTTTCATTGCAAATTTCTTGCGCATTTATTTAGATCTATATATCAAGGCTTCGCTTTGGTGGTTTTAACAATTTCTCCTGCTATATAAAGCTGGATCGGTCAAATTTAAGTTAATAACATGGTTGGATAGTTATTATAATATTTCCCCTTCTCTAATTAAAAAAAAATGATTGAAAATGGGCAGTTTAGTTATGTAATTTAGTAATTTTTAAGAAACGCAAGGAATACGAAACTTTGTTTTAGTTCACTGATATGGGGGCCCCTGCAAAATCTTTTATACAGTTGGAAAGTTTTGCCTTCAAAATTGCAGTTTTGTGGGATACAAGTGTTAATTCTGTGTTGTGGGCATGTAACTTTCCATATGCACGCAACATGGTTTCCTACCATGATTGGGATAACATTAATTATTGAGTAAATGAGAACAGAAGAACTTACACAACTTTACTGACTGAAGTCACAATCTTAATCTCCAAAGATATTTTACCAAAAAATCTATAAACTAAGGTTAATATAAACCAACTGAAGTTATTTAACCTAGGACCATGCAGCTGTTTATTGAACGGGTAGCCATCACTGAGATTGAGGATTTATAGTCAAAGTCTTTTGAAAACATGATAAATAAAAGAAGTGTATAACTGTCAGAGCGTAGGAATACTTTAAATTATCTTATCTGCCTCCTTCGTTGTGGTAAAGTGGCTACCAAGCTAGTCTTTGAAAGGACAGTCAGCATGTAGCTTTAACCCCGGCTCAAATTCAAAAAGCCCATAATCATTTTCACAGGGAATCTTAATGTCATAAATATGACAGTAACCAATGCCAATACGGTACTGCTAATTTATTGAATATAAATTATGAATAGATTTTTCTTCTCGTTGTGATAGAGCATGTTCATCTCGTGTTGGAATTCCTCAATATGAATTTTATATATATTAATCTTTCCTGTGGGTGTGTGTTGAGGTTTAAAATGAAAACTCTAAGACTTTATATTGATCTTGACAAAAATGTAAAGTTACACAAAGGATATTTAGTTTCTTGTCATAAATATTTTATTGTATGGCATTTTCTCTACAGGGTCATGAGGTTGATGCCTTTGGAATTGGTACCTATCTGGTTACGTGTTACGCTCAAGCTGCATTAGGTGTTGTTTTCAAGCTGGTTGAAATAAATAATCAACCTCGTATCAAACTTTCTGAAGATGTGTCAAAGGTTTGATCATTCTAAACTGGACATGATAGTGTAATCTTCTGATTGATATTTATTCTTTATATTTTCCGTTTCTTTATCTGTATTTAGGTCTCTATTCCATGTAAGAAGCGATGCTATAGGTTGTATGGGAAAGAAGGTTATCCCCTGGTTGACATAATGACCGGAGAAAATGAGCCCCCTCCAAAGGTATTATTTCTATGTTCTGCACCCCTCCCCCAATGTTACTTGTCCGTAACGGCTATTATGTATGTTTTCACCAGCATGCCAAGTTGGGATGCTGGTCAATGAGATTTAATTTTTAGGACTGTCGCCTTGGAGTAGTAGTCTCAAATCAGAAAAAACTGTCATAAGCATTTGATTGTTTATTTGTATTAACTAAGCATCGAAGTGATTGTTCTCAGGCACACTGATGAAGTGCCTAAAACAGTCATATGGGTTTCGTTGTGGGTGGATTGGATGAAAAACTGAATAAGCACTTAGTAATGTAGAGGCAACTTTCGATAGAACCTCCAATATTGCTGTTCTGAAAAACTAGGTCATATTCAGTTGCTATTCTTCATCCTTTTTTTATAATATAAATCCAAATATTAGACTGATTACTTGGCACCATTTTCTCATTGCTTTTAGAATGTAAAGTTCCAGCATCTTGACTTGGCAGTCTTGCCTCCAAACGAGTTGGTTTTGCTAGTATAAAAATAAGGCCTAACAATTATTTTATCATTTTTCATTTGTAGGTGGGAGAAAGAATCCTGTGTCGTCATCCCTTTCAAGAATCCAAGAGAGCATACGTGGTGCCACAGCAAGTTGAAGAGCTTCTGAGGTGTTACTGGCCAGGCAGTTCAGGTGAGAATAGAACTAATTATTAACAATCATGAAGATCAGTAATAGCTTATTGATTGATAGTATTTTAAGAGTCAGTTTGAGTAAATTTCGACGCAAGCACTTACAAGAGAAAGAAAAATAAAGCTAAGGTTTCTGAAGGTAAATTAAGCTCATGCATGAGTAAAAATAATCTTTTAATATGAAGCTAAGCTAGTATGCTTACAAAAAAAAAATATGAAGCTAGTATAAAAGAGCTTCCACAATTTAATTTATTTATAAATTAATTTTAGCTTGTGGAAAAATATTTCCTTTCTTATTTCTCTTGTCTTTAAGTATTTATGGAAAAATTTATCCGTGCATAAACTAAATCTATCTTGTTTGTATAAGCTTACATCGTTCTAAGGATAATCCCATGATTCGTTATTAACCTAGAGTATCGTAGCTTTTGAACTTGCCACACTAACCTTCATTACCCATTTAAACTAAGAAAAGGAAGGTATCGTTCCATCTGTGAATGCTATGGTTGCAAAACGTATTATTTTGAGTTCCTGAATGAAATGGTTATTTGTCATCTGAAAACTAGGCCGCACTCTGGAATATATAAAGTGCTTACCAGCATTTATCTACAATTCATATATTCAGTGCATGCAGCTCATGCCCGTCAGTTTTTCCTTTTCTTTACCATCTTGCTAATTCTTTTTTGAAGATAAAAAGAAAGATGCTTTACCAGCTCTGAGAGACATTAGAGAGGGGTGCATCAAGCAACTCGAGCTAATGCGACCTGACCACATGAGGAGACTTAACCCAACCCCATATAAGGTCAAAAAGTTATACCTGACTCACAATTTTGCTGTTGTTTTCATCTTGATTGATTTTTTATTTTTTATTTTTTATCATGAGTAGGTCAGTGTGAGTGCAAAATTATACGACTTCATTCATTTCCTGTGGCTCAATGAGGCACCAGTTGGGGAGCTACAGTAATAAGGCAAACAAAATGGCTGCCTTGGGAAACCCTATGGGTATGGCAAAACAAGAAAAATTGGAAGAAATTTCTTCATATGGTAATGCATTCAATGTGTTATGACTGTATCCAAAATAAGTTATCTGTATATTTATGTTGGTAGAACCATTATTCTTTCCAGGTCTCGATAATAATAAACCATCATTATCCTTTCTTTTACAATCTGATTATATTTATGTTGGTAGAGCCATTTCCTGTGTACTGAATTTGAGCACGTATGGCAACTTGTGAATTGTGTACAAGTCTCACATGAAAAGAAATCTTACCCTAAATTATCATAGAATTTGTTGACTGCTAAGTTAGGTATTAGAAATAATTATGTGGAAAATGTCTATAGCAACGTAGGTCTTGCCGATGTTAGCTTGGATAAGCGAGTGAGAAGAAAGTTAAAAAAATGAAAGAAGGAAGAAAAATAAAATACAGAATGAAATTGTTTAAATTGAGGGAAAAATATTAAAAAGTGAAAAAATGAGTTAAATTTGTGAGTGATTTAATTGATGTGATAATTTTTTCTTATAAATGGTATATTTTAAAAAATAATTGATTTGTCTCTATATTATAAATAAAATATAATTAAATGTTAAGAAATGAATAGATATTTATCATTATTTTTAGTCAGACAACCATTCTTAAAAGTAAATTTTTAGAATGTTATTGTAATTTTGTGAAAAACTGGAAGAAAAAAAAGTTAAAAGATATAAATTAGAATTAAACGAATTTCAAATTAAAATAAAAAATTTCTATATATCGTAGTAGAAGAAAAATTATATTTTAAAATAAAAATTAAAATAAGTTACTCTACTATGTAGTAAAGTTTAAATAAATTTATTTTATTTTATTAATTATGTTAATATTGTAATTTGAATTATTTATCTTATTATATAAACACGTAAAATTAAATTAAATATTAACAATATAATCGTACTTTAAAATTTGCGAGAACTATGCTAATATAAAATTCGGGAGAATTGATTTAAACAAATTTGGGAGATGTTTTGTATTCTTTCATTACATACCGATGATTGGGTTGACAAAAAAATGTAATTATATTATGAGTTAAAGCTTCTTTTCAACCCCATAATTTAGAGGCAATTTAAGTTAGGACTTTTAAGCTTCATTGTTAAGGGATTAAAGAAAAATAATGTTATAATGATAATTGAGACAAGTTAACCCATAAGTTAGAAACAACTTGACATCTTTTGACAAATAATATATAACAACCTTATTTATTGTATATAAAAAATATCTGTCTCGTTTCTTCGTGTGTAAATTAGATTAAAATAGAAAGCATAGATTTAGGTTTTCCTTCAATTACACAATTGTTAAACTCTAAATAATTGATTTAATTTGTATGTTATACACCTGATGTTATTGTGATTTTGTAAAATTAACAAAAATTACATAAATCAACATTTCGATAAACTAGTTCATATTTAAAGGTTACCAATAAGTTATTGTCTCCTCTGTCGGTTTCCAATTTTAAAAGAATCAACAACAGAAAAATCATAGAATAAGTGTTGTAACCTAAGATAAAAAAACACACTTAATTTTGTAAGAAAATGGAAAATATATAAGAAAACACGAGGTTAATATGATGGTTTTTGAATTTGTTTTCAAGCATTAAATCCTACCATATCAATTCCATCTATACCTTTACTTGTACGTATATTTGTAAAATGTTTAATTAAAAAGGAAAAAATTTATCTGAGTACAGAATTACAAAAAAATAAAAATAAAAATAGGTCGACTCATCTTGAGCCACCACAATATATTTCTTAACAAATAGTATAAATTAAAATATGTTAGCCTAGAGTTTCTTTATTTTATAATAGAGAGATAAGATTTCTATATAAGATGGATCAATTGGACTAAGGAGCGAGTATTTAGATTCTCTATAATATTGGTGTTAGTCAATAGGAGCTCTACGAAGAGATTTAAATTTTCAAAAGACATAAAACAAAGTGATCCTTTATTACTATTTCTGGAATGATAGTGGTTGAAGGCTTAGAAGGTAAGCAACTATGAAAAAAAATGTTTAAAATGTTAGAATTGGTGAAGTTGAGAGTTAGAGAAATAGATTCAAGTATGCTATAATTTGCAAATTGTTATGTGTGAGGCAAAAGTTGGAAATATATTGTAGCGAAGAGTATGCTTAGGTGTTTTTAGATGGCTTTGGTTGAAGTTTTCCAAAAGAAAGGTAGGGGGTGTGGGTTTAGAGGAAGAAGTTATGGACCGATTCTCAGCTATGCTCGATTGTTATATGATGAATATATTATTTACATACTTGGGAATGAAATTGGGAGAAATCCTAGGAAATGAAATTGGGAGAAATCCTAGGAAATGAAATTGGGGAAGTGATGGCAAGATTTTATTTTTTTATTTTTTGATAAAATGGAAGAATATTTGTAAGCCAAAAGAAAAAAAAGTGACCTAAGATGGAAGGATTACGTCCTTTTAGAAAAATGAAAAAAGAGAATACAAACAAAAAAATTATGGCATGTGGAGAGATATTTTAGAATCAAAGTATGAATCAAGAAAGGTCTTAAAGGCAATGATTATATCAAAATATGACTCACTGTGGTAAAAGGATTTAAAAAAAATACCTGAGGAAAGAAAGGCAACAAGTTGGTATGAAGAAATACCATATAGAGTGTTAGGAAATGACACAAAGATAAGGTTTTGGAAGGATAAATGACTGAATGAAAGAGAATTAATACACAAATATTTGAGATTATACAACAACTTTAAGTTCAAAAATACAAAGGTCGATGAATTAGGAAGATAGAATAGTAAGTATGAAAATGGTGCTTGGATTGGAAAAGAGGGTGATTCGAAGGTTGAAATGTTGATACAAGAGTTAATAAAGAACATAACTATTAAAAACAAGGATATATATGGTTACGGAAATATAAGGAAAATCAGGTGTACACTACTAGGTCAACATATAATAAATTATAAAAGAAGTATAATGGATAAAATGACATATTATATAGCCTGTTTTTTAATATTAAAGCTACACCATCAGTTCATTTTTCTTAGAGAGTATTTTTGGATAGAGTGACCACTAAGGATAATTTGTCGTAGAGGAGTTAATATTGACAGTATAATATATCCAATATACAGTCTAACTGAAGAGGCATCATTCCATTTGTTCTTCTCTTTTAAGGTAGCAAGTACAATATGGAATATGTGTAATACATGGATATGTATTAAAATAACATATCATAATCAACACGTTCATCATTTTTACCAATTCAATATTCCAAACTTAAAAAAGAAAGGTGATCAAGGTTGGAAGTGCATGTGGGTAGCCATTATCTAGAATATTTGAAATCAGAGAAATGAAATTGTCTTTAAGAATAAAAAAGACTGATGAAGAAGAGGTTTTTTGGCAAAGTACATGTAATTGTTTGATCTTACATAACCAATAAAAACACAACAGTGTTTTTCTCGTATTCAAATTGGTGTTTAAGCCATTTAACATATTTAGAATACATATAGTAATCTATATTCAAGCCAATGAGAAAGAAAAAATCATGACTGATGAGGAACTTAGTCAATTTATAAAATAAAAAATGTTGCATAACTTGAGTATACATAAAATATGTATGAAAATTAAAGGATAATAGGATTATAGGTCCCAAAAACAATAAGCAAAACAACATGCTATAAAAAAGCAAAATAAATGGGTGAGGAAACATCAAAATAAAGGTGAATATGTTATAAAAAAGCAAAATAAATGGGTGAGGAAACATCAAAATAAAGGTGAATATGTGTAAGGGTGAACTTAGTGGATTAAAAAATAATAGATGTTCTTAGAGTGTAGATAAAAACCTATATGAAATTGAAAGAGTAGGAGAACTATAGGTACCTAAAAGCAACAAGTAAGACAATAGACTGTTAGGAGAATCTAATCAATGTGCAAGGTATGATAATCCCGAAAGAGAAGTAAAACAAAGAAAATATACTAGAACGTTTTATGAATGAAGTGGACTCACAATGGAGGTGAAAGGAGCTAGAGAGGATGGAATAACACTAGAAAAGGAATATCAAATTTGAGACAGGAACATTGAGACTGATTTAACTTTCAATGAAATATGCTGGAAGCTGATGGTTTGGAGAATTAAGGTAAAGATATGAGTTGAACAATAATATCATCTGCAAGTACATCCTCTTGGCCAAAGGCAAAATTTCATACGAAACAGAAAACAGAAGATCACAAACGGATGTAAAAATAGCTGAAACTGAAAGATGGGAGGAACAACATGCGAAAGCAGCTAAGTTGGCTCTAGGTTCACCCTTTGATTTTAGTTTTCTTAATGCGGACTAACACACGTAAGAACAAAATCCAAGGCATGAAGGGGTATAGTGTAACAAATAGTAACACTGAAGTAATGAGTTATATACTTGAAGTTTAAGTAGTAACACACTTGATGGTAAGGTAGTGAAGCGAAATGGAAAGAAATTATGGACAATGAAATATCAAATGCAAATGAGTACGTAAAATAAGTTAAACAATGACTTAAATAAACGTGATATTTATGTAGTTAATAATAATTATCTTTGTTAAGACTCGATGAAAATATACCTTATAGGCTAGATTTTGAGCGTCACAAACTGAATATATAAGAGACTACTATCTTACATTTTTGTAATAGGTTAGACTATTTCAAGTATTCTGTTATAAATATATAATTCTTTTAATAAAAAAGTATTGGTGGTAGAAGATCCTAACCTAATCCGTTAAAATAATGGTTATATATGTTGAATTGTCAAATCTAATTTGTTTTACTATATATGATGAAAACATATTCAGTTGTTTGAATTATATAAAATCAAGAAACAAACAATCCACTCAAGATATCTCACTTAATGTTTACTTTATAATAGGAAATGATGCATAAGCTTAAAAGTTTTACACAAAATGACGGAGAACTATGTCCATTTAGTAGCTAGTTCAAAACCATATATATAGTCTAGAAACCTTACAAACGAATGGACTAGTTACACAATTTATGAAAAAAAAAAAAAAAAAAAAAAAACTTAAAAAATTAAAATAAAAAGAAAACCACCCTTATAAAATATTAAAAAAGGTTGTTTAAATTTAATAATAAAATATTATTATTAT
>Ga0099825_1002178_pt1 | contig 25907 bp, 18 predicted proteins | sample SiratroredBW_FD_76838 | JGI IMG/M metagenome (GOLD analysis project Ga0099825, IMG submission 76838) | Root nodule microbial communities of legume samples collected from California, USA - Siratro red BW | ecosystem: Host-associated > Plants > Roots > Nodule | place: USA: California | collected... | reverse complement strand
GATAACAATTTATATTTTAGGAACTAAAATCACCTTAGTGAAAATAATTGTTTGCTTATTAAAGATGTGCAAAATGAGAAATATGCATTTAGAAGCAAATAAGGAAAAATAATCTTTAGCAGAACTGGCGTTTGAAAACTACTTAGAATGAAAAAAAAAAAAACTAGGACATTTTCACATGCTCTATTAGTTTTGATGTGAAAATTTATTCCATTATTGAACATTAGATCAATACACGCGTCAATGATGTAACAGAACAAGTTCTCACACGTGATTTTTGGATTAAATAATAATGAATTTAAAGATGAAATTGTGAAGAAAAATAACATGGAAGTTGATTTGCACACGCAACGAAATTGAAAGACGATGACATGATAAAGAATTGCTTACAACTACGTCCACGCTGTAATGTATTATTTTGCTTTACTTGTGGTTCATTTAATCAAATCCCAAACGCAAAGTCATAGAAGTTTCAATTTTGATTCTTTTTTCAAATTTTATATTAATTTTAGCATAAAAGTCGCAATAATCAAGAAAAGCAATATAAAACAAATTATCTGATCTGAAATTGAACAGTACATCTTTAGAAAAATTATGTTATAAAACATCATTTCAATCATTTTTAAAACAGTAAAATCTTATTTTAAACGTGTTTTTTTTTTTTTATCAAAATCTGTGTATGAAAACAGTTTTATCCATGTCGTCCTCTTTTCTTCAGAGTCAACTTATGTTTATCTGTCGAAGCCGCGAAAAAGAATAACCGCCGCCAAAACTAATTTAACAGTTTAAAAAGAAAAAAAAAATTGAACAGAAAAGAAGAAAAAAAAAAAGAAAGAAAAAAGACCTTTATAATTTCGTGTGTTAACGGCCCTGTCCTGCATTCTCTTCAATGTGAGTTAACTTTCAAATTCTCTGTCCAGAACTGGGTTGTTTTTAATCATATTTGTTTTTATGAAAAAACGAATCTTTTCATATGTTGCGTTTTATATACGATGATTTGGTGTTCCTCTGTCTTGTGAAATTATACTTTTGTTCTTGTTTTTTTTACCCTTTTCAATTTCTTCATCTGGGAGTTGATTATGACCGAAAAAATAATGTCTTTTGGAGTTTATGTTATATTTGGACTTCTCTGAATTCTGGTTTTCTATCATCGTTTGTTGCGATCTGTGAGTGCATGTTTGATCCCATGAACTCCCAATTTAGTTTGTTTGGAGCCTAATTTGTAACTGCCAAGAGACGGTATTCATTGGCTTCCTCCTCCTCCCACTACTGCAATTTCAAATCTTTCTTTTGTTTTTGAGTTTATATGTTTGTTGCAATCTGTGAGGCTGTTGTATTTGTATGTTTACCTCTGTTCTACACTTTAATGCAGAAAAAACTTGAATTTTTTAACTGTTTTATTGTCCTGAATTACAGAATTGGCAACCTGATCTTCATGAATTTGACAAGTGCTGCTAGATCCACTGTTTCCTGTAGAGCGGGAAGCAATAGCAATTTCCTTTTCTGGATTTTGGTTTGCTTCTTGCTACCACCAAGTTTTCTGGGAGCTCCTGAAGTAGTATATGTTCATTCTCAATTGATAGAGCTAATTGTTGGGTTTCCATCTTCCTCAATTTGGGGTGTAATCTTTTGGCAAGGCACTCCAATAGTTCTGAAGTTTCTTAGTCTGATTTTCTGCATTCTCCTTGTTTCATCAAAGAGTCATGGTTTCCTCTCAGTTCTCTGTCTTAAATGGAAATAGTTCACCAAAGTCTTTCCTGAACCAGTTGGTTCTACCAAATGGACTACCTGATCTTTTGCCTTCTTCGAATTGTGACGAATTTTCTGATGTGTTTGGTCCATCTCCTGTTGAAGCCTCAATAACAGTAAGCTCCGAGAAACATGGAGATTACGTAGCTACAGGAGGTGCAGGTGGAAAGATTTGCAATGATTTTGACTGCATTAACATCCGCTCTCAATCTTTATTGGCTCCCACAACTTGTATTGGTCAGTCCTTGCAGCTTAGCAAGCTCACAGAAGATGCATTGGATCTTGTGGATGTCTTAATAGAAACACAGAAAGAACTTAAGGAACATTCTATTAACAATTCAGCAGTAGAGAAAAATGATTTACATTTCAATGATTACTGTCTGAATAATCAGACTATTGGAGTTGAGGATTTTGAACTTTTGAAGGTTGTTGGGCAAGGTGCTTTTGGCAAGGTGTACCAGGTGAGGAGGGCAGGTACTTCTGAAATATATGCTATGAAGGTCATGCGCAAGGATAAGATCATGGAGAGAAACCATGCTGAATATGTAAAATCTGAAAGGGATATACTAACAAAGGTGGACAACCCATTTGTTGTGCGGCTCAGATACGCTTTCCAAGTAATAATACTTTTGATCATATCATATGTTTCAGTGTCAGGCTAAGAAAATGGACAGTACTATCATATTTGCATAACGACAACCTTTGTTTGTTGAATTTACAGACCAAATATAGGCTGTACCTTGTGCTTGATTTTGTCAATGGTGGCCACCTTTTCTTTCAGCTCTATCACCAAGGCCTATTCAGGTATTATAAACCGCATGCTATGACTATATTATGAAATGCTTATACATATGTGCCTCACACAACTTTTGTCAGGGAAGATTTGGCACGCTTTTATGCTGCAGAGATTGTCTGTGCCGTTTCTTATCTTCATGCAAATGATATAATGCACAGGGATCTTAAGCCTGAAAATATTCTCCTCGATGAAGATGGTCATGTAAGATGACATAAACTTACGTCTGTGCTTCTGTCTTGCTGCATAGGGATTTGTGATTTGTGATTTGTTTCTAACTTCTGTCATGTTGTATTATGGCATATTTATGTGCTTCATATCAGGCTGTGTTAACAGATTTTGGCCTGGCTAAGCAATTCAATGAGACTGAAAGATCTAATTCTATGTGTGGAACTGTGGAGTACATGGCCCCTGAAATTGTAATGGGAAAAGGTCATGATAAGGCAGCTGATTGGTGGAGTTTGGGAATTTTACTGTATGAAATGCTTACAGGAAAGGTTAGAATCTTAGTATTTTTTTGTCTTGTAGTATGAAATAGTGGTCGCACTTATTTTTCCAACTTGACATATCTCTCTCAAGCATTTACTACTGAAGATGGTGCTCGGATTGCATTGAACTTGATAGATAAACTTGATCTGAAAGGCAATAGACTGTTTTCTACTTTCATGAAAATAATTGAAAGTTATTCGTTGTTCATTATGCTTGGATTGTAGCAATTTACTCAAGTTTTTACTGAAATTGCTTTGTTTCTATTCAATTGGCAGAATAAGTTCGTATGTCTGATCTGCACGAAATTTATTTTGTTTCTGAAGCAAGAAATATAAGATTAACACTACACTATGTTAACCCAAGTATGACGGCTAATGATAACAATCTCCAACTGAATTCTGCTAAGATTATGGTGAATGATTTCTATTAGCCAGTTAATGGCCTGTAGCTCTCCAAAAATCATATCTTACATTTCCTTAAATTGTGGGGCTGTGTTTTACAACTTTCATTGTTTAACCACCTGTCTCTTACAAAGTCCAGCCTGAATAGTATTATATTTAAACATGATTGTATTTGAAAATCCTGTTTCTAAGCAATTACCAATAATTATCAGATTGCTCAAGAGATTGAGAAAGTTATCTAGATCATGTGATTAGGTGTTTGTTTGTGACATATTTTTGTAGACTTATAAGTCACTTGGATGTATTTATCTGATACTTTAGTTTGCTGATTTTCTGGTGAGTTACTGTAACGTTTACAATTTCACTAAACTTTATTTTACTGTTTGCTCCAATTGCAGCCTCCTTTCTGCGGCGGAAATAGACATAAGATCCAGCAGAAGATAATTAAAGACAAAATCAAGCTCCCAGCATTTTTGTCAAATGAGGCACATTCACTGTTAAAAGGGGTACAGATTTTCTCCTACATCTAATCATTAGTTTTTCACCCTTTTAATAATATGGTTCCGAAAAATCCATTACTAGTATGATAGTAAAATATTCTTATATAGAACCAATCTTTTTATATATTGGCTTCACAATTGCCATGTATTGGACTGCGGAAGCATAATGTAAGTTTTCTTCTTCAGCTATTGCAGAAAGATGCCAGCAAACGCCTTGGCAGTGGATCAAGCAGTGAGGAGATTAAAAGCCACAAGTGGTTTAAGTCTGTCAACTGGAAGAAACTGGAAGCCCGTGAAGTTAGGCCAAGCTTTGTCCCAGATGTTGCTGGGAAGCACTGTGTTGCTAACTTCGAGGACCGATGGACTAGTATGCCTTTGCTGGATTCTCCAGCTTCTAGTCCAAAAAAGGATGACAGTACCTTCAAGAAGTTCTCATATACTGGTACTCCACTTGAGTAACGATAGAAATACCTGATTTCTACAATAAAGATCCAATTAGAGCAGCCAATTCATGTAATTGATGGCTTTGAAAATTATATACCTGTGATATCACTCCTTGCATAAACCTATATACTCTCAATACCTACACAAGCGAGTAATACTTATATTGTGTCATGTATATCAGTGACATACTAATATTACAATATGACCATGATATCAGCGACATGCTTTTGTATCAAATTGAATGTTTCTGAACCTTCCAAGTGCAGCCTTTCACTCTTTTATGAATCTGCTACAACTATTTGGACCTTGATAGATGTTTCTTAAGTTGGGAATAAGTTAAAAGTGAAGATACTTCGATAGTTCATCTAAAAAGTTTCCTGCTTTTGAAAACTAACCTGAGGTTCACAAGTTATCATCTAATAGTTACTTGGTGTCAAAGCTTTTCCTTTTTTTCATATTGTCTTCAGTGGATAATAGGACTAAAATATTTCACCCCTTATTGATTACCATAGTTGAAAAAGATACCATGTAAGTTAAAATTCATCTGAACACAAATTTAAATAGAAAAAGAGAATACAAAATGTATGTATGAAATGGGTGTTTTTGTTTAAAGGAGAAATAGAAATTTCTTCTCTCATGTTATATATCCGATGAATGTTGGAGACGGAAAAATACCCTTTTAAATTTGACACTTTAACGGAGTACCCTTTTAAATTTCACACTTTAAATTTGATACCAATATGCTGTAAGGATATGATACAGCATAAATTCTTAGTTCTTCCGGTGGAGATACATTAAAAGGCAAAGAATTTAATGCGCTAAAAACAGAAGCACAAAGATTAGAGATTACAGTATAAGTATTCATTTTGGTTCTTCTACGGGTGCTGACACACTAGCACACTTAACGAAGAAGCTCTTATTCTAGCAACTACACCACACAAGCATTACTATTCTTTATTCTCTTGGACAATAATATAAAGGGGAAACTGAAAGACAAGAAGAACACAGAAACGTGCAAGTATAACTTACTGAAACAAACATTATTCTTTTTGCACCTTCCTCTTATTATTGATGCTTCTAGTTGGGGTATTAAGATTACCTAAACCATCATGTTTTCTGGACTTTTATCAACGTTCGAGTTTTCTGTTTCCTTTTCTGTATCACTTGTTGTCTAGTTTGCATTGTCTTGAGCAATGTTGCCAGGGAGCTCTTTATCTTCTCCAGAGATTTCTTCAAGTGACCGGCCTTGTGTTTCTGGCACTAAGAAAGTGCAGAAGAATCCTAGCAAATTGACAACTGAAAGTGCTATAAGTGCGGTCTTGATCCCTTTTATTTTGTCTTCTGCATTATGCGTATAGCTTTGCACAACAAAAGCACCAATGATGGCTCCTGCTTTACCAGCTGCTGCTGAGATCCCATGGCATGTTGCACGGAACCTGGCAGGGAACAGCTCTGCTGGCACTATAAATGTTGTGCTATTAGGTCCAAAGTTTGCAAAGAAAAGGGTGACTTCAAAAAGAATGACAAATAGGGTGTGTTTTCCGCCACAAAAATCATATTTTTCATCTGGGTTGCATTCTTCTCCCCTATATTCTCTATAATTGAGTCCCAAAACATACATGCAGGCAGACATTACAAAAAATCCACCAAGTTGGATTTTATGCCTTCCAATCTTGTCAATGAAGTACACTGTGCACCAGTATCCAGGGACAGTGGCAAACAGCGCCACTGCAAACATTGCTTTGGAGAGTAGAAACACCTCCTCTATGGCATTCATTTGGGAAGTTCTGGGTACAAATCCACTTGCAGGGTAAATATCTTTTTGTGCTAGCTGAAGACTGTAGAAGGCAATATCCAAGAAGAACCAGGTGCTGGTGGTTCCTAGAAGGTGAAGGCCATGCTTCTCAAGAAACTTTGAAGAGAAGAATCCATAAGAGAGGCTAGGTGTGGCAGCAACCCTGATATTTGGTTCTTCTAAGGATATATCATTTTCAAGAACTTTGGCCATATCTTCAACAGCCTTCTTGTGATCTCCTTCCACTAAGGCAGTGTACCTTGCAGTTTCTGGCATTTTCATTCTCCAGTAGTAAGTGAAGGCAGCAGGAAATGCACCAAACATGAGCACTATTCTCCAAACAAAGTCTCCTTGTGGCTGAGTAGATTGCACTGGATCAACTGTAAAAGCTTTGGCTGGATAAGCTAATAGGAACAGTTTGGAGATCAACATGGCTACACCTCCAGCAAACAATATTCCTACCCCTTGCATAGCAAAAACAGCAGCAACAAAAGCTCCTCTAGTCTTTTGATTGGCATATTCAGACATTATCACAGCCGAGAGAGGATAGTCTCCTCCTATGCCAAATCCTAGCCAGAACCTGAAGAAGCAAAGACTAGCAACCACACTTTTGGCTGTGGAGCCAAAAGAAAGCCCTGATGCCAAGGAACACCCCACCATGGTGGCAAGGGTTATGCCATAAACCCTTTTTCGGCCGAGTTTGTCACCCAGCCAGCCAAAGAAGAGCTGCCCCGAAAGGGTGCCACACAATGCAACTCCTGTTATTGCATTGTTTACATTCCTTGGAAGCTTCCCTGGACTGTGACTCATGGGGTCATAGTAGTACAAGCGACCTATGAGGTTGGTAACTGTAGTGATGCAAAAAAGATCATATGCATCAGTGAAGAACCCCACCCCGGCTATCACAATTGCTTTGAAGTGGTAGCTTTGTGTCTTGGCTTTGTCAAGTGTTGATAGGACACCTTGGTTGGTGGCCATGGCTCTCGACAAAGGTTGGTATCTGATGGTAAAACGCGAGCAGGAGAAAAGAGTAGAAACATGACAGTTTTATAGGCCATATTTAGGAAACAAGTACTTGTCTTCTTGGATTTAGACAATTCAGACATTGCTTTCTTAGAGCTGGAAAAACATCATAGGTAACATCGAGTCTCAAATATCGTCTGGTTCTAGGAACATGCATTGATATTTGAGAACACACAATGTTTAGTGTTGAAGCTTGAGAAACCCTCCTTAATGGCTAAGTTGCAATAGGTTTCCATATATAAAAAAGCATAGCTTTGTTATTATCTTGTGTTTATCATCTTAGTGCCTTCTTTCATCGTTCTTTGTTCCTTGGCAAGGGATTCTGATTCCTTGGTTCCCTTTGGATATTCTGGGATATGCATGGAAATCAATTGATGAAATCCATGCACGTAATCTCCAAATATGTTTTTCTTTGTTGAGTTGACACGTGATTGTTTACAAGGAAAAACCTATTAATTTTCTAGGGTTACAAATGTTGACACAAAAGATGTACAGCTTTGAACCATGCCTTGGAGATTTAAGGAGATTGATGTGACAGGTTTAGTACTCTAAATATCTTTTTCCCTTTTAAAGCATTTGAGTGGACAAACAACAGGTTAAAATACTCTTCAATGTGCTTGGAATCTTGTTAAGTTTTTTGATTTCTATATCTATTGAAGTAAGAAACATGAATTATTTGTATTCATCAATTTTCTTTAGTTTAATTACTTTGGAGTTCCGAGCACATTGGTGTTGAGGATATCACACTCCAAGTTTTGATGATTTCAGTAAATCTAATTGCGTTGAAAACTATGCAGAGTAGAAAATCCACACCTGCAGGTACTTTTCCCATGTCTTCATGTGAGGGGAAAAATCAAAATTGATTTGTTTAATGACACGTTATAGGCCTGTAACTTTCATCAGTCTTTAAATAATACAAAATCAAATTTTCATCTCTGAGAAGGAACAATAAAATTTGAGGAAATCATCAGTTTTTGGTATTAAAATCTAGTAAGAAGTCTTTAATGTTTCCAGGCATTTTTTCAGTTGGTAGATCAATGAATGAAACCATTGCAAAGTGCTAAGATTGAAGAATCAAAGTAAATTTGATTTAGTTCATTTAATATTTCTAGGTACTTGAATTTTACAATGAGTTGAAGATTTTGCAGTTAATCTTAGTTTTGGTTTGTAGATTAATGTTTTAAGGATTGTAAATAAGTTTTCATTGATCTTATTAAATCTTATAAAAATGACTTTTAAGAATCATATAACCTTCATTATAATGTTTATACATGTTCTAATCAGTTAAAAAAAGTGTTTTAATCCGTGAAAATGATGTTGAACTTGTTTCTAAGATAGAATATTAGTTTATTGAATTTACATTTTAATAAATTAAAATTACTTCAATATTTCAGGAGTGAAACTCTCCTTGGTAGGTTATTAAAACGCAATTTTAATGATTAAAATAAAAGAACAATTTTAAGCTATTTTAGATATCAAAATATTGTTTTAATTGCCTAACACAAATCGCACAAATTCACGTAATGTTTTAAAAATTGAAATTTCACCAGATTGGACATTTTGTTAAATTCAAAATTTTATATTGAGTTATATATTTTCTTTGTTTTTATGTTATTAATTTAAATTTTATCCCTTCATATATATAAAGTTTATAAAATATTTCAAAATTCTTTTTTTTTTAATCCAATCCATATCTTCAACAAGTATTAATGTAAAAAATTAAATTTCATCCGACATAAATGTCATCACTATCTCCTAACTTTTTAAATCATAGAAATTTTAACTAATACATCAAATTCTACATTGTAGTTCTAAAATTTCGAGTTGGGTTGAATTAAGAATAGGTCAAGTCAATCTTTATCTAACTTATGTAAAGATGATTTGGATTAAGTCGAGTAGTCAAATCGAATTGAATTCAAGTCAAGTTGAGTCACTATTAAGTCAAGTTGATATGAACCAAGATCAAATTGAGTTGTATTGTGTATAGTGCTAGGTTCAAATCAAGAAAAGTCTAGTCAAATTGAGTCCAAATCATATAAAATGGACTTAAGTTGAGTAAAGTCTAAGTTAAATTTAATTCTAACCTTACAATTAAGTTACAAACAATAAAGATTAATTAACAATAAAGATTAATTAATAATCACTTCATAGTAAAAACTTCAAAAATAAATATTTGTAAGGATTTATATAATTCTAAAAGATATTTAATGAATTGAAACCTTATTTTAATATTGTTTTGCATCAAACCTACTTTATCCCTCACCATAACCCACTTTATATAGGAATCTAAGACTTATTTTAGAAATTCATTAAAATTGATCCATTAGTCCCGAGTGAACTCTACACCTTTATCAATATTATTGCAGCTAAGTCTTAACGTTGCAATTGGTAAGACCGAAACACAGTAGTTGACCATACTGACATCAACAGTGAAAGAATTCTTGGAGTCCATTATAACATTTATTTGTTGTAAAATTTTATTTAAGGTGTGATTCTTATGATGGTATCGAGAGTTAAGAAAAGTTAGACAAGGATATGATAACTATAAACAAAATTAAACAAAGAATATGATAACATGGAAGAAGGTTTTTCTTGAATGTTTTTTTCTTTATTTACAATAGCTCGCTTAATATAGAATTCAAAGAAACTAAATATAGAAATTATTTTAAATAAATAAATTTGATATTATCTGATATTCTACTGATATTCACTGATACTCCCTTGATTATCTTTGATATTCTTACTGATATTCTCTTGATTATATCTGATATTCTACTCATTTGTTTCTTTGATACTTTCTTAATTATTTCTCTGATATTCTTACTGATATTCTCTGATATTCCCTTGATTATATCTGATATTCTATTGATTTGTTTCTCTAATTATAATATTCTAACACTGCCCCTCAAGGTGAGTAGTGAGATCACCAATGCTTAGCTTGCTGAGGACACGGGTAAATGCTTTGCTTGTAACAACTTTGGTGAGAATGTTTGTCAACTGGTCTTCTAACCTTACAAATTGAAGCTCAATATTGTTATCCTCAATCTTCTTCTTAATGAAGTGTATGTCCAGCTCAACGTGTTTGGTTTTGTCATGTTGTACTAGATTCTCTGTTTTCATAGCTTCTTGTCATTAGCCCTTCTTACTAGCTTCGTGAATTTTTTTGGAATGTTTTCAGCTAGAAGGGAGGTAAGAAAAGCTCTTGCAATGTCTGTTACTCCTTCTCTGGTTATCTTCATAGGATACCTGGAATTTTGGGGAACATGTTTTGGAGAATATCAGTCAGGTGGTACCCCTCTGTTTCTTCTTGGCAAAAGTGTGAAAGACTCTAGTTCTGGTGCTAACCTGTCATTGTTAGTGACTTCATTCATAATAGGAGACAGCTCAGTAGAGTAAGAATCACTTACCTCTTGTTGGATATTCTCAGAAGGATCCTCATTAGTTGTGTTCGTCCCTCCTACATTGACAGAGACATGCTCGTTGGCTCCATCTACTTGCTCTTTTGGAACAGTTTCTTGTAACTAAGGCTACCTAACCAACTTGGTAGTTCACTAGTTTTCTCCCCCTAAACATCAAGTTGGCTACTGAAGAAATATTCTGATTCTAAAAAATCACAATCCATAGTCACATATACACGTTAAGTGATTAGGTTATAACATCGATACCCCTTTTGATGTGTAGCATATCCAACGAAGACACATTTCTCAGCACATGGATCAAATTTGGTTTTGTTAGCTTTGGGAATATGAACGAACACAAAGCACCCAAAAACTCGTGATGGTAACATTTGGACATGAGGGATATTAGTCTGAGTAGCTAGGATTTGTAGGGGGTTCTGTGGTTAAGGATCTCGGAGGGTAGCCTGTTCAAAAGATAAGTCGAGGTAGCGACAACTTCTGGCCAAAAGCGTGTTGGAACCTGTGCATCAAAAATCATGGCCCGAGTCATCTCTAGTAGCTTACGATTTTTCCGTTCTGGTACACCATTCTGTTGGGGTGTGTTTGGACACGAAGTTTGATTAATTAAGTCATTTTCTCTAAAAAATAACTCTTGCATTGATTTGTTAACAAATTCTCCACCATTATCTGATCCAAGTACTTGGATTTTCTTGTCAAACTGAGTGTGAATCATTTGATAAAATGTATAGAACTTATCGGGTACTTCAGATTTGTGTTTTAGAAAATATACTCACGTCATGCGAGAGAAATCGTCCACAAATAACACAAAATACTGAAATTGATTATTATGAAAATTAAGAGCTGGGCCCCACACATCAGAGTGTACTAATGAAAAAGCATAATTAATTCTTTTGTTGTTAGGAGGAAAAGTAACTCTATAATTCTTTGCCTGTATACAAGTTTCACATTTGATTGACTCAGTGTTACTAGTAAATAAACGAGGAAATAAAATCTTAAGGTACCAAAATGAAGGATGTCCCAAACGTCTATGCCATAACCAGAGTTGCCTTGTAATTGTTCCATGAGCAAGCATGGCATGTCTCTTGTGAGCAACCTCATCAACTTAGTAAAGACCTCTACATTCAGTACCAAACCCAATAATCTCCTTTGTAAGAATGTTCTGTAAAAGAAAAAAAGTAGAAAACATGAGAACCACACAATTCAGCTCCATTGTAACTTGGCTTACAAAAAGTAATTTTGATGATTGTGCAGGAAGATAGAGACAATTTTTTAATTTTAATTTTTCTGAAAAAAACAATTGAGCCCCTTCCTTGGACTGTAACTAATTCTTCACTGACTGTTTCAAATATGGGTTTGAACAGGTGTTGAAAGACTGTTAAAATCATGAGGGTCATGGTGTTAGTTGCCCCACAATCAAAAATTCCTTGATCAAATTTTCCTGAGCTGGTATCCTCCTATCTTTTTTTACCTCTATGAGTGACCGTAACTCTTCCTTTGAACGACTTGCGATTTTGCTTCTTCCTCTCTTTCGGTGTCACTACTGCTGCTACTTGTGATCTGCGGGATGCCCACAGTGGTGGCAGCCTTGCGATTTTTTGGTTTAGAATCTTCCCACCATTCGGGATAACCCACGATTTTGAAGCAAGTCTCTTTGGTGTGTTTCTTCCTTCCGCAATGAGTATGGTGGAGGTGGCTTTTGTCTTCCTTGTCTCACTGTGATGGATGCCGTCCGGCGGTTTCTGAGCGACTCCATCCCTGTCCCTGTCCCGGTGGTCTATTTCTTGCGGTTAATCCGATTCCGACCTCCCCTAATGATATGTTCCCTTCGCTACTGGTGTTAGGCTTTAGAATTTGGAGTCGGACCGCCTCCCTTCGGACAGTAGCATAGGCAGACTCTACTGAAGGGGTCTTCTCTTGCATCAAAAGATCTTTTTGAATGACTTCAAATTTTTCATCTATCCCTATTAGGAACTGATATAGTCTCTGTTCTTGTTTAATTTTGTTGAAAGTTACAATAGCATCTGAGCATTTCATAGGATTTGGTTGCTTTCTGTCAATCGTCATCCATATAGTTTGTAATTTGTTCCAAAAATCCTCTAGGGTATCCTGTCCCTATTTTTGTGTGTTGGCTTTTTGGTGTAAATCATAAATTTGCATCGGGTCTGTGCCGTTTCCATAGGTAGTAGCCAATCCCTCCTATAAAGCCTTGGCGGTTGGGAACTGGGAAACATTGTTTATCAAACTAGTCTCAATATTCTGAATTATCAAGATAAAGACAGTTTGGTCTGCATGTTCCCATTTTTCATATGCTGGTTCTATCTCTTCTGGTGCCGAAGGTATACCTGTCAGATGACTCTTCTTTCCTCTGCTACCTATAGCTTTCTTCATGAGTGTTGCCCACAATGTCTTCATTTAATTTGAAACCAATTGACAAATTGTCAAGATTGGCTTGTGTTTGCTGAATCCCTAGGCTATTACGAAACATATTTGTAATTTGCAAAGTTAGCTCATCAGTAATGGTTGAGGAGTTATTCTGGTTTTGATGGATGTTGTTGCCAATTTCATTATCTGAAAATGACACTTTTGGTTTTTTTTGTGTTTCTCGGTTGTGAGGGGTAATGGAACAATGATGTTGGTTTTTGATTTCCCAGGATCTAACAGCCCTATGATACCATCTTACGATAGTATCGAAGGTTAGGAAAGGTTAGACAAGGATATGATAACTATTAACAAAAATGAACAAAGAATATGATAACATGGAATAAGGCTTTTCTTGAATTTTTTTTCTTTGTTTACAACAATTCACTTAATATAGAATTCTAGGAAACTAAATATAGAAATTGTTCTAAATAAATACATTCGATATTCTTTTATATTCTCTTATACTCCCTTGATTATTTCTGATATTTCCTAATTATTTTTCTTATATTCTTATTGATATTCTCTGATATTCCCTTGATTATCTATGATATTCTACTGATTTGTTTCTCTAATTATAATATTCTAACCGTGGTCCAATTCTTACCTTCCATGTTCTCGCTACAAACACCTTTGCTACATGTATGGAATTTGAATAAGCCTACAATGATACCATGCAAGTTGGCTTTTGTCAACCTTCCTTTATTACTGACCATCATCCATTATTGTCAGCCATAACAGCCATAACTTTCTGCACGAGTAAATAAATTCAAGTTACAGTATTATCCTCTTCACCTTATAGCCTTGTACACTTTTGGTTTCTTAGGTGATACACATATTTGCAACCCACTTGGTTGTACGATAGAGACCTAAGAGACTTCAATTTCAACATACTGTTGCAATTGTGCCACAATCAAAAGCCATGAACAATGAATTTGTACAAGTTTTCATGCTGACATATTCATATCCCCACCTTCCTACATGCTTTGTTTTTGTAGGGTCATCATATCTATAACCCAGCTCTTTAACATCTAGCCATATAGAAATTATAAAATGTTTTATAAAAAAATCAGTAATTTCTTCTACTAAAATGTGAATTATAAAAAGATCCCATTCTACCATAGATCAATTTTACAAGAAAATTTGTGAGCGAACATTCTGTCCTAATTCAACCGTAGGTGTAAGTGTAACTGAGTGCATTTGACACATACCCTGATATGGGAATTCCTAAATTTCAATTTCTTATTCGGAACAATGTGACAATAAAAGATCATGCAAGATACACAAATGAGTGATACTGAACTGCAAGATTAAATTTTTACTTCTTCAATGTCACTCACTTGACACTACGTTTCTTACTACATTTGTGGAATAAGAAACTACTACGTCATCTAACATACCATGATACAACAATACAGTTATCATAACTTGAATACTCTAGAGACACAACAAGGTTATTCCTTGTGTGGTACAGAAAACAAGAAGTCCATGCCAGGACAAGCATACGGTTGTGCATACATAATAATCATGGAGTTTGTGCATTAGATTCAGACTCAGATGATGTGTTACGGTTGTTCAATTCAGGAAGCCTAATTTCCTCTATGTTCCTAACAGTTTCATCCATTGTTGGCCTATTATCTGCCACCTTTGCCACACATGCCAGTGCAATCTGAAGCATCTGCACCATCTCCTCTTCAAAATACTGCCCTCTAAGCAGTTCCTCATCAAAAACTTCAGCGGTCCATTCCTCTCGAACCACAGACCTCACCCATCTTGGAAGATCAACCATGTCCTCATAGCCAGGATATCCCATTGGAGCCTTGCCAGTGAGCATTTCAAGAAGGAGCACTCCAAAGCTGTAAACATCAGACTTCTGAGTGATCCTCCGGTACTCAGTTACTTCAGGAGCACGGTAGCCATTGGCTCTTGACATGGTTGATTGGGTGGTCATCATAGGAGTTAGTCCCACATCAGTGATGCAGCCATCATGTTCTTGGGTTATGAGCACATTGGAGGACTTGATGTTGCCATGAGTAAGCTTTGAATCCATGTGGTCAGTGTGAATGGAAGCAATTCCCTTTGCAGCTCCAAGTGCTATCTTCATTCTTGAATCCCAGTCTAATGGAGCTCTTTCCATGCCTCTGTTTCCTGTTGTTGTTTGAGAATGATAGAAGAATTAGGCAAAGATGTATCTTTGTTATAGTTCACAACAGAAAATATGTGTCAGCTAGTAGCATGAATTGCTTATTGCTACATAAGTAACATAATGCAGCTGTTGAATGGTGCACAAAAGACAGCATATTTTGTCCATTGTCATTAAAAGAGATTTGTGCCTGAATTAAGGTAACAGAAAGAGATAATGTATTCATAATCAATGTAAAAAAATGTACCATGCAACAAGGAAAACAAGCTGCCTCCAGGCATGTAGTCATATACTAGAAGTTTCTCATCTTTGGAGAAGTAAAAAGCTCGAAGGGGCATAACATTGGGGTGCCGACCAATTCTTCCTAGAACCTCCATCTGCTGCTCAAACTCCTTCTTTCCAACTAGAACTTCCCTCAACCTTTTAACTACCACTGCTGTTCCATCCTCCAAAGCAGCCCTATATGTTGTTCCGTAGCTCCCCTTTCCAAGAACTTCAGCTGAAGCCTTTAACAAATCTTCAAGGTCAAAGCTGTAAGAGCAACCTTCAAAGAAAAACAACCTGTTTTTCTCAACTTCTTGCACCCCACTCCCAAAGCTCTTTGAAACCTCAGTCTTTCCAGAATACGGTGCCTTTCCTCTAAGTATGCCACTGCTTTGGCTCTTCTTTAAACAGCATACAAACATCACCAAAACCAGGAGAGAGAGGAAGGCACAGCCCCCAATCGCCAGAGCAAGTATAGAAGCTAGGCCAAAGTAACTCTTTGAAGTGGTAGCACTTCTATTTTGGGGAGCTGCTGCTGGAGAGAGTGGTTGGTAAACAGGAGAAGGAGAAAGGGGGGAAGATGGAGTGGAGGCTGCAGAACAGTTATTAAGAGGTGGCCCACACAAGTGAGAGTTCCCAACAAAAGAAGTGTAGGGATAGTTGTTGATGGAATTTGGAATTGAGCCATTGAAGTTGTTATAGCTCAAATTCAAATACTTGAGACTTGGAAAGTTGAAGTCAGGAATAGCCCCCGAGAGGGAATTGTTTTGGAGATACAACCAGGTGAGTCTACTGAGATTCTGTAAGGTAGGTGGGATACTTCCTGAGAAATTGTTAGAGGAAATGTCTAATGCTACGAGTTTAGGGGAGATAGAAGAAGGGATTAGACCTGAGAAGTTATTTTTCTGTAGGTTTACATATTGGAGTGAAGGAATAGAGAGGATGTCAGAAGGAAGGTTTCCACTAAGGCCATTGGAGTGAAGGCTCAGAATTTTGAGAGAATGGAGTTTTCCTAGGCTGTTCTCTGGAATGGAGCCCTTGAAACCTGCCCCTGGAAGATGGATGCTAACTACACTAGTTTCATTTTGGTTGCAAGTCACACCAGCCCAAGAAGTACAAATTGGAGTGGACTCACTCCAATTTAACCTTGGAGCATGTGGAACATTCGAAAAGAACTCAAGAAGAGCTTGTCTGTCGGAGTTCAAGTCAGCTACAATCAGGCCAAAGAGAGACATTATGAAGCTTAGCAGAACAAATGAAGCAGCATTGAATTGGAACTTCATTGGTTCTTGTTTGGTGTGAAGTGGAGGCAGGTGATAGTTCCAAGTTCTGACCTTAGCTGTTCTTCATCCTTGCTTGGTTCAGCTTTGAAAAATCATGGTAAAGTGTTAGCTGATCATATGGCTGAGAAGGATAAAAATGCTGAAAATCATAATGAACTACTTATTTTGTGCATACACATTGAGTTATTTGAGTAAGAAAAAGTTTAGTCTAAAAACAATGATATGCCACTTGGAAAGTGATGCAGAACTTGACATGAAATGGCAGAGTGGATTTAGAAATTGATAAGTTTAGCAATTCCGTTATTAGAGAACTTGAACTTTTTGTGTTGGTAAAATTTTTCAAATAAATCGGTTATTTTCAAAAGAAGTAAGAAGATTCCTTTACCGAAAAAATATATGTACCAAAAAAAACAAGCAAGAAGGAAGAGGGAAGAAGGAGGATTGTTATTGAGAATCCAAGAAAAAAAGAACTCAAAAAAGAAAAAGCTAAAGTTTGACTACTTTTGTACTTCATAAAGAAAAGGCATTGTCGCTAAAAGTAGGCTGAAATCTTGTAATTTAAAATGATGTTGTGAATCATGAGTGTTGATTTCTAGTTTTTGCCACCAAACCTGGCCATTGCATAGTCTAAAAGTTCACCTTCAAATACTGAAAACTACTTTTGTCTTTGGAGCTGGATTAAGACATTTACTGGGACAAAGGACATTCAAAAGGGATGCAGATGGGTCAAAAATTTCACACTCAACTCAAAGCAAGCATACCACCAATATCCTAACAAACATAACATCATTCACCTTAGCAACAATGTCAAAAACATTAAACAAACAAAACAGTTAAATTGGAAGAATCAGCAGATCATACTAGAATAACTCTCATTGGAAGCATGTACAAGGTTGGCAACATATATGAATCACATGACTCCATTCAGCTCAATTAAAGACCAGATTTTCAGAGATGATCATTGCAAGCAAAAAATGCCATGCAGATTTGTGAAGAAGATGATCCACAAATGGACCATCTTCATTAGAAAAAAAAGCCTTATCTTCAATCCTAAGTGTTCACATTTGGAGTTTAGAGGAACCAAGAGAAAATACCTGTGTATGAAATTCAGTGTGAGGCTACCAAGAAATGCAACATTCACCACTTACAAAAATAAGTAGGAGATATTTAAACCAGTTCAACAAAATCTCTAGTGAAGATCAAATGAAATAAATAGAGATTTTGTGCACACAAGATATGAAAGCATGAAATAAATAGAGATTCAAACTAAGCACTTAGAATTGGTGACACAGAGCTAGATCATTTTCCTACTTAACTACAAATCTACTCTGGCAGCAATAATGAGGGAGCTAACCTACACCAAATCACAAACTCTTCTCTCTCACTAACAATCACATTAATGTCCACCTTTTGCTGTTGAAATTAGCTCAACGTAAAAGGAAAAAAGAACATGGCTTCCATGAATTCAACTCTAACGTTTGAAATGAAGCAACAAGTCATAAATTGAATTAGTTGGCATGTCTTTGGGAATGGACCCTATAGAGACTATTCACTTTACGTGTTGTTTTCAGCATACATATGACCAGTATTTCCAATATATATTTTCTTAAAAAAACTATTTCCATGCATGGTAATAAATTTTTTTCAAATATCTAAAATATATAATATTATTTTGTGCTTATCATATTTAAAATAATTTAATACTTATATTATTATTATTATTATTGTTCTTTACTCGAAGCAACAAGTACAACTAATGAGTGAGATGAGAGACTAAACCCATGCCTCCAACACAACTGCAATCAGTGCATGGTAGTGTGTAATTTTAGTTCTTAAAACCAGAGGACCCACTCAACCCATTCACCAAATTTATTTCTAAACCATCTATATGGTGGTTTAACTTATTTAATTTGGAAAAAAAATATCAAATTTTTTATTTCTGATTTTTTTTTATAATAAACGATTCTTTTGGAATAAGAGACATGAATTCTTTAACAGGGTTAAAGAAATTTTCATGTAAAAATTAGTTAAGACATAATTAAGTAAAAATGTAAAAAAAAAAAAAGAAATTTCGTTGAATAAAAGTAAATATAAAATTCTTTAAAATGATGAGTTGTTATAGAATCCAAAATATATTACAGAAATAAAAGAAATGTTTAAGAAACTCTCATAAATAATCTAAAAAAATCAACCAGTTTTGAAATTAAAATACAACTCGAATTCTAATTCTCCAAGTAAAATGGACATTCTTCTTCAATAGAAATTCATCATCATTTAGTTATATAAGACTCCACCATTTGATATGATTCCTATTATAACTAATGGTATAAACCCTCTTAATTAAAAGTGTTTTTCCATAATTTTTTCATTCATTTATTGGGCAATTAATGTGTAATGTCCGAAGATGGATATATATCCCTAAAGAGTAACATCATACATTTTCACAACCCATCTTATGACTTTTTTAATATTTTACAAAAGCATATAATAAAAATAAATATGTTTAATATATAAAAAGATTCAATATTTACTACACAAATAAAATAGAATTTGAATCATTATAGGTAGTATTCGAAAAAAGATTTCGAAATAGATGAGTGATTGAGTAATGTACAATGGTAATGGGTATACATATATTGGCCATTGATGGGACAATGAATTAAGCATAAAAGCTAGCCGTTGCAGAGAAACACTTCCAGAGCTTTCCTTCTGTCAGTCAAATAATTAACAAAATTTCTTAATTTTTAGAGGTAAATTGATGGAGATATTAAAATTATATAATTATGATATTTGAAAATTGAAAACTGTATTCAAACGTAAAAGTTAATGGTATTAGTCTAAATTATTGTTTTTGTTATCTGTCTAGGATTTTTTTTTTCGACAATATAAGTAGATTATTAATATATGTTATTACTATATCCTCATTCATATTTTAAATAAAATATAAATTCTGCTTATAACTATCCACGTATTTATATTCTACTATTATTAAAGCATAATAACATTTTACTAAATACTTAACGTGTACAATCTCATGTCTAAAAAATATGATAATAAATTATCATATAATAATTTTATTTTATTTCATCTATAAATTAAAATGTTCTCGTAAACCTATAATACCATTTGTTTTCATAATAAATACAATTATATCAATTATATCACTTCAAGAATAAATTAACATGATTCAATAATTTAAATTCACTATGTACAAGTAAAATTTCGTACTAAATTAACATTAATTCAATAATTTATAATTAATATATATATAATGAAATATTCTAAAAGTTTTCGTTAAGGTGAGAGTCTAATATTTTTAATATTTTAATTAAACATAAAATATAATCATACTTCATTTGTAAAATAATAATTTAATAAAAATAACAAATTATATAAATTTAAGTATTTTATCTGACAAACAATATAATATTATATATACTGTTATTTTTTTAAAGTATGAGAAGAAGTATACAAAAACAGAAGAAAGGCACACTAAATACTAAAAGATACATATAGACTGAGTTAACTTAAACTTCATTAAATATTCGTATGTTTATTTTGTGATTACAAAAAATTTTTATTTGTAAAAGAAATTCAATCAAAATTAAATTTAAAATAAATATTGCAAATTTCTTGAGACACAAGTTAAAGTTATTTTCTTCAATCAACCTCGTAACTTAAAGAACCTTTCAACTCTAACATAGTTATTTGCTTTGTAGGATATGCACTTTAGTCAAAAATTGGTAGGCATATACGCATTGCCAATTATCAAAGACATGGACACAGAAAAATAAGCTCAAACCAAAGTTTCATTAAATGTAACAATTATATTAAAGCTAGTGAAAAACAAAACAAGCATGTATACAAGCTTAAGCTATTCAATGGCTATAAAAAAAGGTCCCTTAATGTCTACCTCCTTCTAGAGTCTATTTAATTTTTTTTCATCTATATGAAGAAGAACAAAAGAAAGGCTATACCATGCCAAATTGCTACTCAAATCAAGCACTCCTCTAAGTTAAGAGAACAGAAGTAGCACGGTATAAAAATATTGATCAAATGATAAAGCAAACTTTAGGAGTTCATAGAAGGATCCTCAAGCACAAAATAGAAACACTGTTAAAGTGCTAGGATCCACAAGAACTTCATGGAAAACACTACGAGTGTGTTTTCAGCTACCTACAAGAGAGAGCTTATCCATTCAAAAGACACTATTCTCCTTTAAAAGTAAGATTATATGTAATTAGATAAGATGATTAGATGACTATCTAAGCCTACCATTCTTGTAAGTTATTCAGGAATGACTAAAGAATAAAAAAATACTAAGTTAAACTAAGAATGACCTAGTAGAGAACACTTAATTGTGGCTTGGAAAATAGTACTCCTTAGTGAGGTCAAATAAGAGTGACTACAATCCAAAAAAATATTTGTTAAACTAGGAGTGACTGGAGTTAAGAATACTATGTATCAATCAAGAGTGACTTAAAAAATGAATATTCAAGGGTTTAGTTAAGAATGACTACAAGCCCAAAAAATACTTAAGGGAGCAGTTAGGACTGGTTAGATGCCCAAAGAATACTCAAGTGTACTTCTCAACAATAGTTTGTCTTGTTGAACTCGGCTTGTTGGCAAAAAATTGAATGTACTCTACACAACATATAAACTATATAAACTGTTGCGTGCGTTTGTATTTTTTTTTTTTCCTCTTTATCTCCTTTATATTATATGTTATTATCATCTGCATTACTCAAGAAGGAGAATTAATATGTGAATTCATCTTAAAAATATTTTATCAAAATGCTATTAAATCTAAATATTTGATTTAAATTTGTACTGATTGGTCAAGCGTTAGATTATGATCTAATCAATTGTTAAAGTAAACGTGAAAATATGTTAGTCAAGTTATTTACTTGAGTTATAAAATTAATATTTGATGTAACTAACTAGAATGGAAGATTTTAAATATGTCCATTTGATCATATTTGCTTTAAGATATTGAGAAAACTTATTTTATGTTTCATTAGACAAAACATTAAAAATTATTTATAAAAATGTATCTCTTTAAGTCTTTTTTTTCAAAGAATCGTCTTATGTCAAACTTTCATTGAGTGTAATTTATTAAACACAATAAATAATCATAGTTTGATCATTAGTTAAAGTCAATAAAAGATTATCACAAACAAATAATTCTAAAAGAGTTAAGAAGTTACGTTTGATATAATACATCAAACGAAAGAATTTTAATCTCACTTACTTTAATATCTAAATCATTGTTTGAATATCCTTATATCGTTATTTAGAATTTACAATTCAATTCCCTTTTTGTGATTTTTTCAATTTTTTATATATTTACGTCTTATTTTAATAATATTATTATATCATAACATATTTTTAAAATATTATTATATCAAAACATAAATTGAAAAAGTATTTGAAATTAGAAAATTATTGATTGAACAAGACATCATTACTTGAGTAACATTTGCAAAAAATTAAATATAAATCTTTTTCGTATTCAAAGATGTAAATTACGTTTAAACGACCACATTCTTATATGATAAGAAAATAATTTCTTGCTTGAGCATTCAAAAGAATATTTAAACATACAATTTTTTTCGAAAAGAGAAAACTTAATCCCTTTCTTACTTAAATACATTATGACATGAAAAGAGAAAACTTGACCCCTTTCTCACTTAAATAAACTATGACATGAATGAGAAACTTTATCACTTAAGCATTCAAAAGAATATTTAAACATACAATCTCTTCAATAAGAGAAAACTTGACCCTTTCCTTAAATAAATTATGACCTGAACCAGAAACTTTATCACTTGAGTATATGCTTAATACGGTATCTATATGAAGTTGGTTCTAATCTTCATTGGAAACTAACAAGTCATTTTTATGACAAAATATGCCAAAACGTCGTTCCAATAAATCAGCAGGCTCACAAAACTAACAAGTCATGACCTATAGTAATAAAGTCCCAAATTCCAAACTAAATTATCAAATTGTCATGAAGACTCAAAACAGAACACTTACATGTAATTAATTCTATTAATTGACTCTACCATGTTATTTACATAGAGCGAGATGGACATGATGATCATAATTGAATTAGACAGTGAAAAATTATCTTAAATTGAAAATTTTCGTTGTGTTTTTATGTATTTAACTTTTTATTACGAATGTCGTTAGGAGTGAAAGATGACACAGTTGACCCATTTAGTAAACAAACCCACTCCTCTTTCTTCTCTAGTCAACTCATCTTATCATCCAAACTTTCCGTAAAATTGTAGGCTTTCGAGATCTGTGACCTTCCCCAACCCTCCACGCTCCTTCTCCCTCGTGGGTAAAGATAATCCCAGTGAATCTTCTGTTGGAGAAAGGTTCGAACATTATACAGTTTAATGCAAATTGTTGTGGATCAGTAGTAAAGGACACTAGAGGTCTTCCATTCTTTGAATGGTAAACAAAAACCAAGACACCACAATTGGATGTAGATTCATGCTTGGATAAATTGTTGATACGTGAGACTCTAATTCCTATTGTTAATAAAATCGAAATTACTTCTATGGCAACAGGGGAATTTGACTTGTCTATATAAAAGGAAAATTGCATGACTTCATCTAGAGGCACTACGTAGCAAAACAGCCTGATAGCGTAGCAACTACTGGCAAAAGAGCCTGATAACATTCGCTACTCTCTAATATTACGTAGCAATGCAACAACACGAGATATACACAGCTTAAACACCATCTTGCTCCCAAGACAAGGCCATCTAATTTATGGCAAGCTGGCGCCAGCAATAGAACATATCATTCAAGTGATACACCACTGGTGCTATCAATCTCTTTAAAAAAAAAATATCAGGTACCGTCTGTGAAGCTGACGGAAAATCGAATACCAACGAATAAAAAGGAGGCATAGAGTATCATAACAAAATATGGCATTAAAATAACCAATACAAGAGGTTCTGCAAAAACAAAATTAACTCAACTTAGTTTAATGGAATGTACTGACAAAATAACAGATTAAATCTTGCAAAACTGCTATAATTCAATCTCTAACACTTAATATAACAGACACAGACTTAAGCAGTAGCACTGTTCAAGAAAGCTCTTCCAGGCTGGCGGGCAGCCAATGGTCCATGGCACCCAAGAAGCTGCAACACCACAAAACAGAAATTGATGAGACTAAATAAATACAATTAAAATAATTATACACTTATATGGCAGACTCTATATAACAATATTTGAATTGCGTTACACAATTCGTTCACATTACCTTTGCATTTACACCATCTGGCACAATTCTGTTCTCTGACTTGAACTTGAGATAATCAGAACGGCTAAACTTGGTGAAGCCCCTGAGCAAGCATTTCAAACAACAATAACCAAAATTAAACACAATTAAAAAAAAGGCTGTGTAAATAGAGAAAAATCAACACCTGATAAGGAAAATTAGTTCCACATCTGCCAAAAGAGCAAATACATACCATTTCCTGCTAACAATAATCTTTTGACGACCAGGGAATTTGAACTTGGCACGGCGGAGAGCCTCCTGAGCATGGTGGCTGTTGCTGTCCTTGCAGCGAACAGAAAGCAGCACCTGCCCAATAGCCACTCTAGCACAAGTACCCTGTGGCTTTCCAAAAGCACCTCTCATTCCAGTTTGGAGCCTATCAGCTCCAGCACATGAAAGCATCTTGTTGATCCTAAGAACATGGAATGGGTGAACCCTGACTCTCAAGTGGAAAGCATCCTTTCCAGCAAACTTGGCCATGTACTTGTTGCAAGCAATGCGGGCAGCTTCCAATGCCTCACTGGACACATTTTCCTTCTCCCAACTAACCAGATGGACACAGAAAGGAAACTCATCCACACCCTTCTTCTTCATACCAACATCATAAATTCTGATCTTGGGATCAGGGACACCACGACAGAAACGGGACTTGGGGTATGGCTTGTTTTTAATTTGCCTATAGCACCTTGCAGGTCCTAAATCAAACACCATTCGTGATTACAATCACACACTAAATCTTGACGAGTTCATTTCTAAACTTTGTATATTCTAATTGCAATTCCAAACAGCAAGGCATAACTGGTAAAAATATTAAAGCAACAAAACTTACAACTAAGAATATAACATAAAATCTGGACCAGCTCATTAAAAAACATGAGATTGTAATTTTGGAGAGAATATCATACATTCATAATGAATATTAATACTAAAAAAGATCACAGCTTACAATATACCATTGGGAAAGCACAAAAACCCTCTTACAATGAACAAAATAAAATCAATAAAAACAGTCATCAACGAAAAAGAATAAGAAAAAGCTCTTTAACAATGGCAAATTACAACAAGAATACACGAAATTGAAAAACATAATAAAAATTTAGCAGGATAAGGAGGATAGAGCTTACTTCTCCCCATGGCAGCGGTTCTCTCTGCTCCACACGCGTTAGGGTTGAGGCTGTCTAAGCTAACCCAAACCCTAGAAAAAGTTGTTTATATAGAGGCAGTTGCATAGGGCTTTTGCCTGTTTATGATACGGGCTTTGTTTTGGCCCAACTTGGTCTAGCGGGTTGTAAAGTGGACAAATTCTTCGTGCACCCTAATACACGCTTCCTGCACCCTAATACAGATTTTTTAATTTCATAAATACCCTAATATAAGAAGCACACCCATCTAGTTCATAATGTAAAAAAAAAGAAAACCGGATGGCATCCCATCCGGATGTCACTTTCAAAAAATTTAACAGCCGGATGAGTATGTCATCCGGTTGTCATTTCAAAATAAAATAAGAATCGGATGACATCCCATCCGGGTTTTATTTTAACTTCATCTGTTTCCAAATCTTTGATTAATCCTTCAAACAAGCAATAAGTAAGTAATTTTTGGTGTTTATTAGCAATTAGTAAGTGATATTGCTGATTAGAATAGTTGATTTGGGATTTAGGCGTTGTCGACGACGAACAGAAGAAATTTCTGATTTGATGTATGAGAACCGGATGGGTTTCATCCGGTTCTCATTTTGATTTGAAAATGAGAACTGGATGACAGCCCCATCCGGTTGTCATTTCAAAATCAAAATGATAACCGGATGAGTATGCCATCCGGTTGTCATTTCCAAATAAAATGATTTTTTTTTAAATGACAACCGGATGGGGTGTCATCCGGTTG
>Ga0099825_1002177_pt1 | contig 25908 bp, 14 predicted proteins | sample SiratroredBW_FD_76838 | JGI IMG/M metagenome (GOLD analysis project Ga0099825, IMG submission 76838) | Root nodule microbial communities of legume samples collected from California, USA - Siratro red BW | ecosystem: Host-associated > Plants > Roots > Nodule | place: USA: California | collected... | reverse complement strand
GCTGCCTTGGCTGCCATCGACACCTGCGACGCCTCCATCCCCGGAGACGACGACATTCTCTCCGTCAAGAGCGCCGTCTTCCGCAAGCTCTGCAACATTGTCATCGCCGTCATCAAGCTCCTCGCTAATCCAACTAAATTCTAAAAGCCCTCGCCGTTGTGGATGCATCCGTATATCGTTTCCTGTGTAACTCTTTTCTTCATCGTGTGCTTGTCAATCTCAGTTCCGTGATTGTACGGTGCTAAAATTCGTACGGCCTCCTGCTGTCCGAGTTTTTTCCTCTTGTTTTCTGTTAAGTCAGAAACTTAGGGCTCCGACAAATGCAGAGCAGTGCTTTAGAAATTACATAAACAAAGTAATGATAGGTCGAATCCTTCATTCAGTTTTGTGTAAACATCTTGATTGACAATTAATTAGATAAAGGTTGTCTTACCTTATTTTATATAACCATCTTTCTCTTAATTTTTGGCTCCATGGTTTATTTTATATTTTAATTAAATATCTTAAGAAAAAAAAAATAGTTTGAGATCTACTTTTTACTCTCACAGTCTTACAAAATGTTTAATAAGATATTTAATTAAAATATATCAAATCATTTAATAAAAAAAATAATAAAAACAGTTATAAGATAGTTATATAAAATAAAAATGTGACATATATCCTCTTTTTCCTTACCTTTTTCAGCAGGCACAATATTATTACCGTGAGATTTGCTTTTAGCTCGTTACAAAACAAATAAAAAATTACAATTAATAATATTGGTACATGATAATAATAAAGAGAAAATGTGTTAGAAAAATACCGCCTTTTAAATTTAATAAGAAATTTTAATAGCATATCATTATTAGCTCTTCGATTAATGTTATCGTCATGTGATTATGATAATAATATATTTAGCTTATGATGAATCAATTTTATTATTCATAATATAGTATATTGGGTAATATATGCAATACCTTAAGTAGAAATTGAAAATCAATAGAAAAAGTTATCGGCGTTTCTGAATTGCAGGAAAAGTTACATATGAATTCTAAAATAAAATAAAAAAATATTTCCTCAGTTTTTTTTGTTTAAGATTTGCGAAAAATTTATGCGAATATTGAAATTCACATAAACTTGTTACCTACGAAGGAATTTTTTACCGATTTACGTTTATTGAAAAATTGACATAAAATGTGTTATGCGTCAATTTTATGCCAGATACTAAAAATTTCTATGCAATAGAAAAAAATGTATATTAGTGTGATATTATCATCCAGTAGATGATTTATTATTGGACAACATAGGTATATACAACTTTAATCACTGCATCATAGTAGAAGTTATATCGAAGACATAATTTTCAATAAAAAAAATGTTTTATTTGCAAAATAAATGTAAAAGCGTCGCATCAGTTAGCTGTGGTTTGGTCAAAAGAAGTCGTCCACGCGGCAACGAAAGAAGGATATCTTCTGTCTTCTTTGTAGTACGAAAAGCTTCTTTTAGGTGATTAATGATATGTAAGAATCACTTTGTTAAAATTTATATAATTTTTATAGTAATCTTTATTGTAGAAATGTGATGCAAAAAGTACATTCTTCTTTTTGGTAAGCATCGAAGAAGTCAAAATCAGCGGTTGGTGTGTGCAGGAAAGAGTCACAATCTGATGAAACAGTAAATAATTGAGAAAGGGACAGAAATGAATACAATATTTGGTTTATAATTCTAAATCACAATATAGTTTTCAATGAAACAATACGGTTTGAAGTTTGAAGATTTGGCAGGGGTATTAGTAGGTAGATTAGAGTACAGGCAGTGGCCAGCTTAGTTCTTTAAGGATACAAAAAATAGGAAAAGGAAAAGAACAAAGTGAATTATGTGAGCAGATCTTCTATAGCAAGTTGTTGGTGTAAGAAACTCCTGTCTGGGGTAACCAATCATCACCAAGCAAAAAGTTGGAGACTGTAAAATTAGCTGCATCAGTGGCATTAATCACGTGATAACCAGACCACGTCACTCTATTAGTGGTGTTAGACCCTGGCCCAGTGTTGCTAAACTCTGCGTAATACAAAGTGCTTAATGCAAAATCACCGTCCCATGCACGCCACCCTGCACCGTTGATCAAATCATCCATCCACGTTTGCATATACACCGTTCTAGAATACTCCTTCCATGGCCTTCCCAAATATGTTTGAACACCGCTGCTAGAAGCTAAATCATCAGCTGCTCTAATGCTACAGTTGTGGATAGAAATTCCAGTGTCTTGGTTTGGATCTGTTCTTCCTTGTGCTGTGATGGCGTTGAATTGACCAGCCATGGGGAGACGGGGGTACATGTTGCAATTTTGGAACACCACCTTAGCGTTTCCGAAGATGAAATCTACGGTGCCGTAGATGTCGCATTCCCTGTAGAATTGCCTCAGCGAATGAACGTATAATGTGTCTTGGTACCCCTCGAAGCTGCAACTGTAAAACGTGGACAAATCTGCGCCGTTTCGAACTGCCACTGCCTGGTGCTTCACCGCTCCGGCGGTGTTGCGGATGGTCATATTCACACCCACGAATCCTTGCCCTACCACAGCTGCAATATTGGTGAAAAATACATGCTCTTTAGAAAAATATTCTCTTCGGATAATTTTCACACATCATAGCCATAGTAAGTAATAGAAGATTTATTATTACCTAATGAAGCGGAGCTGAAGGTTGTCCAGCCATCAACGACGCTACGATTGCCGGTGATAATTGTCTTGTTGATACCATCGCCAACCATCATCAAGTAGGTCTTCTTCTTATCAATGGACACATTTTCGTCATACACACCGGCAGTGACATAGATAAGGAAGTATCCATCGGTGGAGGCAGATTTATTAGGAGCTGCAGCAATGGCATCGTTGATGGTGGTGAAGTTCCCGCTTCCATCTTGGCTCACCGTCACAATATCTCTCACCACAACACCCCCACTCACCGAGGCTTGAAGGAGATTCCTCCTACTCACAGACTCGTAGATCGCGCGGGTTCTGCTTGACATCTTAAGCGGCAAACGCCCGTTTCGGAACCCTTGTTGTTCCTTGGTAGGGTGCATTGCGTTGACTTTGGTTCTGGGAACCCAGCCCTTGGTGAAGAGAGCGAGTGAGACACTGTAGAGTTTGGTGTCGTTGGAAAGAGGGAGTGTGAGACCGTTTCTCACGCTCCAAGCCGAAGCAGTGTCTTTGAGACCGTCCAAGCAGGTTTGCTGGTTGGTGAGAATGGCGCTGAGTAAGGTTTGGATGTCTTCGGCTTGAAAACTAGGGAGAAACCTCGTTGTCTTGTTCACGGTCTGGAAGGAACTAGAGAGGAAATCGAAGTTGAGTTCCCCGAGAGTACGACAATCTTCCAGCGCACGGATTGCGGCGGCGGAAAGAGAAGAACGACTTTGGAGGTATTTATCAACGAGGCTCAAGAACTTCCGAGCCTGTGACAGTGATTTTTTGACGGAGAACCGGCCATAGTCGTAAACGTTGCCCTTTTGAGGAGGGAGAACGGATTTGCAGTAGGATGGGTCCGGCGTGGATTGGCATGCGGTTCCAGGGGTGACGGGAGTTGTAGGATTTGAAACGGTGTCTGCGGAAACTATTATTGAGTGAAACAAAGGTAAGAGAAAGAGAAATATTGAGAGAGAATAAGAAAGCTTGGAAGCCATGTTGGTTTCACAGAGCAAGAGAAGTAGTAGTAGTGAGTTATGTTTTGGTGACTTGAAAACTAGGTTTGGCACGATGAATTTATAGGTGGAGAGGAGCAACTTTTTAACGTGATAGAGACCTCTGCTTATGGGTTTAATTGTTTTTTTCTGCATGTTTTACTGCAGCTGAAGGTTGACTAGGCTTACGAAGTAGAGAATTAAATATGATTAGTAGTAGATTAATGGAATAGTCATTAGTCAACCAAGGAAGACTTTGTCAATAGCATCCAATTACATCGAATTACATGGGACAGGTATCTTGGAAATTGTAACTGTGGGATTGCCACTAGGGTTTTCTTAATAAATAATTTAGGGATTAATGAAGTGTCAGTAGGTGGTGATTTAATTAATTAATTTCGAACACCACCGAATCCCTTGTCCTGTTCAGTAGTAACACATACAATTCACTAGAATGAATAAAGGTTTCTGCATGATGGAGTAATTCATACATAATTAAGGACGCACTTTTTTATAATATTTTTTTTTATTACATGGCGTGTTTTATACCTCTCATTAAATAATTTAATCGTGTTCTAATTCATAAATCTTATGTAAAATCTTACCGCATTAAAGAGAATATATTGAAGATTAGCCAAATAAAGTATTAGCTCAAACCAAGGAAAAGGTTTAATTAATTATACGAAATGACGCTTGTCACAATCTAATAAACCACAGTATTTTGTGTGGAAAAGTGGAAGCCAGCGGATACTGGGAACGAAAAAAAACAATTAAGGGATGAAAGCCCCAAGAAAATGTTTGGTAAAAAGAGGTGCCTTCACATTGATGCCTAACTGTTTGAAATTAAGAGTGTCAGACAGGAGAAACGAATAAGGAAAACATGAAAAAGGCAAATTCGAATTTGATTGAACTGGGATCCAAAGTCATAACTGCTGATTCTGCAAACTAATAAACTGGAATAATTTTTTAACAAATGCCCATCAAACACTAATCATAGTTAAGTAAATGTGTATAGAAATTAAGAGGACTTCATACATGTATGAACAAACATTAGACAAAACACACATAAGAGCTAAAATGTAGCGTACATAGACTTGGTTAAGTGTATTTTTTTTTTTATAGGGTGCACCAATTGCTGTGTCAATACATGCTGCTAGGGGATTGATTGGTCACAACACACTTGGAATTTGGAAAATTAGCAAGTTAGATCTGAAGAGTGTCTACTTTTGACCTTGATGGTTAACGCGCAAACTCTGGTCTTGAGAATTTTATATAGGTATGTTTATGGCGGTGAAGGGCCCACGCGTTGCTGAGATTGTTCAGTAAACAATATCTGCCAAATTTGGCAAGCTGGGATCAATAGAGAAGAAGAGTCCAAAGTCGAACGGTTAAGGATTCACTACATTAAAGACTCTCGTATCGATACTACAAAACTCGTTTGAAAAAATAGACACCCCCTGCCCCGGCTGCAACCTTTTCCTGTACAATAATAATGTAACGCGGAAACTGAATAATTAAGCTCCTCAGTTATTTCGTCTGCAGAAGTTTTTCTTTTGGAAGAAATAACTAATAATTCAGTATAAGTCTTTATTTTGTGTGTTAATTATTATTATTTATGATAAGTTTGGTGCTTTTATAAATTGCGAATTTGCGAAAGTCAAGATCAGTCATTATAAAATTATTATTATGTACAGATAGTTCAAAACTCTAGCAAGTTGTTTGTATCAAAATCGAGTCCAAGTCAAAGGCAGCACGTTATTTTTGCATTAAAGCTACCAATTATATAAAATCAACTTTAAAAATATTTATATATATACATATTTAAAATGATCCACTATACATAAAAAATTATAATGTACGTATCAAGAGTATAAAAGATACACATTAAAAAAAATACAAAATATAACTCAAGTAGAATGATAAAATACTTAACATTAGATAGTTTAATTATAAGTTTCATTTTTAATTAGTCTTTTTAAAACGTGGGAGATCTACGTTATACTACAAACATTGTATGAATTTAGGGATTTTTTTTTTTTTTCTATTTGAATTGAGAGACCTTTCTCTTTCGTTAAAATTTATGATAGAAAATATAAGTAAATTATTTTAAAGCTGTTAAAAAAATATAAATACAAAAATATCCACAGTACTTAGTTTTTTTTTTTTTTTTTCTCCTTATCTTCTCCACTCCAACTTTTTGATTCCTCCCCCACCCCTCTCCCCCACTTCTCCTCGTCTCAGGATCTATTAGTTCACTAATGTTTCAGAGGTACTATCAGCGAAACATCCATTGTCAACATTTCTCTCCCGTGAATCAGGTAAATACAAGTAGCTTTATATGGGATTATGAAGGTGTATAGGGCAGGTCCATGAGCACTTACCAATAAGTCATAACCACCCAATGTATTAGAAACATTAATGTAGAAATGCTATATAGATTAAGTAAACCCAACAAATAATTAAGAGTAAACTGTTCCAGCAATGACAAAACAACTTATCTGTATTGAAACATGTTATATTTTTTGTTTTTGTATTTTGATATATACAATTCAAGATACAAAAATTATATTTTAAAATCTGAAATATATATATATATTCTATTCTAGATTGTAAATCCCATAACGTACACCCTAGAATATGAAACATTAATATTTTTATATTTTAGAATATATAGTTTATAATATAATTTTTATATTCTGAATATATAATTTAAAATATAAATTTGTATTTTATATTATATTATAATTGTATAATTTAAAATACAGATATTGTTTTGTAGGTTGTAATTATGAAATATAAAAGTATTAATGTTTCACACTCTAAATTATACATTAAAAAACAACATAAAAATATTAATGTTTAATCCGGAATGTACACTTTAAAACTAAAAATAAGCATCATAATCAAGAGGGTAAATTTGAAAATTTAAAATCTGGGGACGTGCAGGTTAAAATTATGGGGGTGCAGGATGCGTTAGCCCAAACTCTGATGGTGATATAAACCCAATCCACAAGCCCCAATGATAGAAATACGGTCCACGACGGATTCAATTCGGCTGTTGCTTTCTGTACCCACACTTTCCTTTTACACCAGTCTAACATTTTTTAAAAATATCTTGAACTTGTGAATGGAAAGTATATTCACAATTAGTCATTCCAAAAGATAAAAGTTACCTATGATTTTTTAAGCACAAGAAGCAATCGGGGTCCTTCTTTTCAACATTTTTTCTTTGCGATGCCATGTCAGTCATTTAGTATTTTCTTTTGACAAAAATATTCTTTCTTGAAAAACTAAAGTTTGAAATATATATTTATAGACAGTCTAACGTAACACTGCTAAAAATAGCGGTAACTAATTTTTTCAATGTTCTTACGTTGAAATACATTATAAAAACTAGTTTTTGTAGTGAGCTTCATTTAGTTAGTTTTTATTTTTTGTTTAAATAATTTAGTATCTTCTATGACTTACGCAATATTATTGATAAATGAATCATACTTATTAATGTATTTATTTTGGTTATTTCTTATGTTTATTTTTTTTTGTTTTAAAAATAACAGTAACTTTTAATAAGTGGAACAATTTGATGATGAGTAAGATATGAAGTGAAAATATCAAACAAAAAAAAAGTTGATATAGACCGATATAATATACAGGTTAATACCAAACAAAACAACCCAAATCAAATACAAAAGCAAAGAGTGAAAAAAAAAAAAAAAAGATTTGGATAATTCATTCATTGATTACTACATTTATGTGGCTAAATCGAAATGGAACAGTACATTCAACAGTATATTAATGCAAGTAAAATTTGCAATTATAATTACAAAGATGACTGGTACGGAATGCTAGTTTGAGGCACCCAATCATCACCGTCCAAGAAGTTAGAGACAGTAAAATTAGCTGCATCAGTGGCATCGATAACATGATACCCAGACCAGTTTACTCGGTTTCCAGTGTTTGAACCAGGACCCATGTTATCATATTCTGCATAGTACAACGTGCTGAGTGCGAAATCCCCATTCCATTCATGCCAACCAGCAGGATCTATCAAACTATCCATGAAAGACTGCATATAAACAGTTCTTGAGTAATTCTTCCATGGCCTTCCAAGGTATGTTTCCACAGTACCAACCGTTGGAGCCAAATCCTGTGCTGCTTTTATGGTGGCATTTTGTATGGAAATGCCAGTGTTTTGATTTGGATCAGTTCGACCTTGTGCAGTGATGGCATTGAACTGTCCACTCAATGGAAGGCGGGGATACATGTTGCAGTTTTGCAAAACAGCCGCTGCGTTTCCAAATATGAAGTCAACTGTGCCATATATGTCACATTCTCGATAAAACTGCCTCATAGAATGAGTGTATAAAGTGTCTTGGTACCCTTCAAAACTACAGCTATAGAAAGTGGACATATCTGCTCCATTTCTTACTGCAACTGCTTGGTGCTTGCTTGGCCCTGCAGTGTTGCGGAATGTTATGTTCACTGCTACGAATGCTTGTCCTACCACAGCTGAAAAAATCACCAACAAATTAGCATGTGATAGAATATTTGAAGTAAGATATATATTCAAGTTCATAACAAAATATCATGCATTAGTTACATTTATTTAGGATGTTATGCTTACCAAATGTGGCTGAGTTGAATGTTGTAAAGCCATCAACAACGTTGTGATCGCCAGTTATAATTGTCCGATTGATCCCATCTCCAATTAACATCAAGAACTTCTTGTTTTTTGCTATAGATACATACTCTTCATATATACCCTCGGTGATAACAATAATGAAGTAGCCATCCGTAACAGCTGTGTTATTTGGTGCAGCAGCTATGGCATCGTTTATGGTGGTAAAGTTTCCACTTCCATCCTTACTAACCACCACAATATCACTCACCACAACGCTTCCTGGTTCATCCGATGTTTGAAGTAGTTTTCTCCCTTGACCTTTAGCAGAATCATAAATGGCACGGGCTTTGTTTGACATATTCAAGGATAAACCATCCTTCTGGATGGCTCCATGGTGCTGCCATATTTTGTTCTCAGGAACCCAAGCCTTGGTGAACAAATAAAGTGAGACGCTATTAAGCTTCATATCATCCGAGAGTTGGGAAGAAAGACCATTCTTCACTCTTGGATCAGAAGCTGACGTTTGCAGGCCATCTAAACAAGTTTGCTGATTTGTCAAAACAGCACTAAGCAATGTGTGAACATCGTCTGCTTGAGAGGTGGGAAGAACAACGTTAGGTTCATCGACAGTGTCAAGTGTGGTTGATAAGTATTCAAAGTTTAGTTCAGAAAGGAATTGGCAATCTTCAAGAGCAAGGATTGTGGGGTGGGAGAGAGAGGAGGGATTTTGAAGATATGAGTACATCGTGTTCAAGAACTTACGAGACTGGGAAAGGGATTTTCGAACAGAAATCTGGCAATAGTCATATATGCTACCATTTTGATTAGCAAGAATAAATTTGCAGTAAGAAGGGTCCAAGGTGTAGTGGCATACGGTTTCTGGTGGAACAACTGCATGGCTATTATCAGCTATGGAAATCGACGTGAAGAATGATAGCAGAAGGGAAACACAGAGTGTTCGAGCGTAGAAGCTGTTAAAAGCCATAGCCATTGGTATTTTGGATGGAAGAATAGCAAATAAGAGTTGTTTGTAGCTTGAAGATGGGATGGAAGATATGATCGATGCATACAGAGTCGGGTTCTTATATAGGGCTGGGTGACGCTTTTGTCACATTAAAATTGTGAGATAATTAATGTGGTGATCAATGCATGGTAGAAGGGAAGTCAACTTTAAGGAATTTTCGTTGCCTACTTTGTGTTGATGTCGTGGCGACCATTAACATAGTCAACAACTCTAAATCAAACCACTATGTATATCACATTCATTTTGATTAACAATTTAGGACGAACATTCATTAGGTTTAAAGCATCGTGCATGTATGCAAATATTCATAGGAATATTATGTGTATTTCTTTATATTGGTAGCAGGATTTGTTTGGTAAGTGACTTATCTGATAACGAATTAGATATGATATAAAGCTTGTGAATGGTGGGGTTGGTTCCCAGTAATCACAAGATACGCGGCAACGCAAAACATAAGAATAAGTAAACTAAAGTGGATACGAATATTGACAACATTGTGTTATGTTGCATTATATCCCACAGAAAGTCAATCTTTTTGGTGACGCTCGTAGAATGTTGCAAATAGAATAATGTTTGAGAGATTCTCAGGAATGTATGTAGTCAGATAATTTCCCGTATGCGGCAGAGCCATGTATGCTTTATAATATATAACGTGGTAGTTATAGCCAACATTTCTTTTGTTTTAGGTTTTTTTTTTTTTTCTCGTTTATTTCCTTACTCAGTGTCCACCAACCTACTCCTGCACATAATATTTTGTTCTCGTTCATAACTTGCCAGACTGCCTAAATTGGATAATTTTTCTTTTCAAATTTATCAGACAAAATTTTAAAATATAACAAAAATGGATAAAGTGTATTGGAGTAACCTGGCTTTAAATAAGAAGTCATACATTTGAAATAAAGTTCTACATATAAATGAGTTTTTTTTTTTTTAATTTATCGTGCAACATCAAAATTAGAACTTGGGCTTTCGAAATACGATTTCTATATTGAAATAAAAGTCAGGTTATGATAGTATGGTTTTTGTTTTCATAGTTTAAGATAGTTTTGAAAAGGTATGTCTAATTAATCAATACAAAAGACAACTAAAAGAAAAGACAATTATCAGTAATGATCTTTTGTGACGATAAAAAAGTATGTATAAAGAGTGATAAAAAAATTAATTTGTGATGAAATTTTTTTAAAATATTTTTGATAAATTCTGTAACAAGCATATGTTAATTTTAACACTCTGACATAAAAGGTATCACAAGAATATCTTGGTGATAATATTGTAATATCAGTATCACAAATCATTATTATAAAATATATAAAGATAATGAATGACAATAATTTTTTTAAGGAAAATATTAGTTTGACTTTACAAATAACTCCCATTTAATATTGTTTTTACTAATAAAATATTATATATAAATAAAATAATAATATATATTGATATCAAATGGAAGGGAAAGATAAACAGTAGTATTAAAATATTATATTTTTTTTTTAAAGACAAAATCAAACGTCACAAAAGACAACAGTGGCTTAAGCATGTCAACTTTTCCTTTAAAAATCTAACAATTAGTCATTTACTTATGGTGAAAATACTATCACTCTAAAGACATAATTATCGTAACTCTCGTTTCAATACAAAAGTGAAAGACTTACAATACATTTTCTAACAAGAAAAGTAATGCGTCATAAGATTATTTTGGTTCTCAATAACTTTTACATAAAACTTAATTTATTAAAATTTTATTTAACTTATATATTTGATCACTTTATCCAAAAAAGTACTCCCTCTATTTTAAAAATGTTTCGATTTAATCTTTTATTTTTTAAAATTTTAATACTAACATTTTGTGGGATTTTTTTTGCTGACTTTGATAGTAAAATTAAAAATATTGTATATTTTTTACATTTTGGAATATATATATATATATATATATATATAATAAGTGTTTCAAAATCTTCACTATAATATTTTAATATTTTTTATACTATGTGGAGGCTTTTAATCGGGTGTAAGTATTTTAAAATCGTTCTTATAATAATTTAAAATTATAAAAAAAACATAAAAGAATTATAAAATTTGAACTTTTCTGTTTATAGAATATTGTATTGTGTCTAGTAGTTACTATACATAATTTAAGGTCAAACTCTTGGTGAGTGTTACAACAATACAAACAAAATAATGGTCGAGAGATTCTTAAAAATGTAGGTAGTTAGATAATTTTCCTCCTGCTGCTAAATATATCAGAGAAATGTATATTTTGGTGTAATAATTGGTTTGGTGTGAATTCAGTATCGCGATTTGGTAAATGTATATTTTTTAGGTTTCTACAATACTGGAAAGTAAAAAAGGTTATGACATGTAAAGTAAAATGTGGTTAATTATTGTTTGGTATATGTGAAAGTATAGAAATTATATTATTTTTAAAATAAAAATTTTAAAAGTTTTTTTTCATTATAAGTTAAATCATGGACTGTGATTAGAGCTAAGTAAAATAAGGTTAGTTTCACATTCTCAAATTGGTATTTATATAAACTAATGTGCATGATTATAATTAATTGATAGAAACAAGGTAGGATACCTAAAGTGGGGAGGCAAGTTATATTAGTCAAGTTTTACTTTGTTCGGTTGAGTGATAGTAAGAAAAAAATTATTCTCATTATACAACTGTCAAATAGTAGGACTGTGTGTTTGTTTATTGGTACAGGAACAGTCTAAGCTCGAAATGAAGAATTAGCTGCAAATGATGATTGAAGCTTTGAATTTGTTACTTAGAGAGTCTGGTGGATGTCTGTAAATTTTTTGTCAAATTTGAAACCAGTAACCGTATCTAGTATTCATTCTGAACTCTTAGCATACATGATGTATTGTTTGTGTGTAGATGTCTGGTCTATATTGATTATGATGTGAGTGTGCCAAAATTTTTCATTGTTATATTTTATAGATATATTAGTAGTATATAATCACATTTATTCTATCACATTAATTAAATTTATTATGAATTTTTTTACTTATTTAAAATATCTTTACTTTTTATTTTATTTTTTATTTAAATTCGTCTTAGACATTACTTTGAATTTTGACATTTCAACTAAACTCACATCTAAAAGGTCAAGAAACATATTATTAAAAGGAAAAAAATACAAAATTATGGGATTGAATAAACCAAACCCATATGACAAGAAAAATGACAAATACCTTAACTTTTTATTCTTTTTTCATCTTTTTCTTTTATTTTTACCCTCACTCCAATCGAAATAAACCCAAAAAAAAAAAAAATCTAACAAAAAAAATCCATTTAGAGTTGTTGTGGTCATCAGTAAGATGAAATCATCGTCAACTTCTTCAGAAAAATATTGGGACTTACTTAGCTTCACGAACACCTACACGATTTAGTGCATAATTATTTTCTAACTCCGAAAAAACTTTCTTAAGAACAGAGTTATCTTTTACAACATTCATTCTCAAAGGAACAAACAACACACCCTTATTAAGTTTCGAGTCATGTTTATTGATTGACAACATTCATAAAGCAAGCTACGGTTAAGCTTCCAGTGCTCTCATGCACAAATTAAAAGTAAATCAGAAAGACTAAGAAGATATAATCCTAGAAAAGATTAGGAGAGTAGTCTTACAAGTTTATTTTATTGGAATACAGTTATATGATATAAAAATAACACTTTGAGTTAAAAAGAGAAAATATTATTTTTATTTTAAAATATATATTTTTACTAATAATCAAATAAAATATTAATTAAAATGCAGATGCTATAAGATTAAAATTAAAGTCATAAATGTAGATATTATAAGTAAAAATTATAAAGAAATCTTAAAAATGATGTATCAGCTTTAAAACACATAAATTAAGTTAACACTTGGGTAAAATTATGAAGTGCCTGTTGAAGGTAATGTATCCGTCCCCTTCAAATATATGCATTAATTTGCGTAAATATTTCTAACAACCTTACAATAGAGTTTTGCTCATTTATAAATACAACAGAGAGACACTTGCGTGAGACTTACAAAAACTATTAAGCAACTTTGCTCTTATTACACGTAACTATCTTGCAACTTCAATGTTTGACTATATCAATCCACTACTATACGGAACGCCAGTTTGAGGCAGCCAGATATCCCCGTCCAAAAAGTTAGACACAGTAAAGTTAACCGCATCAGTAGCATTGATAATATGATAACCAGACCATGTTACTCGGTTTTGGGTGCTTGAACCAGGTCCTGTGTTATTGTACTCTGCATAGTACGAGGTGTTTAGGGCAAAATCTCCACTCCATTCGTGCCACCCTGCAGGATTTATCAAACTATCCATGAAAGACTGCATATAAACTGTTCTTGAGTACTCTTTCCATGGTCTCCCAAGATATGTTTGAACGGTACCAACTGAAGGAGCCAAGTCATCAGCAGCTTTTATAGTGGCGTTGTGAATGGAAGTGCCTGTGTTTTGATTTGGGTCTGTTCGGCCTTGTGCGGTGATGGCATTGAATTGTCCACTCAAGGGAAGGCGTGGATACATGTTACATGTTTGGAAAACAACAGCAGCATTTCCGAATATGAAGTCAACGGTACCATAGATGTCACATTCACGGTAAAACTGTCTAAGAGAATGCGTGTACAAGGTATCCTGATACCCCTCAAAGCTGCAGCTGTAAAAAGTGGACAAATCTGCTCCGTTTCTCACTGCAACTGCTTGGTGCTTGCTTGGCCCGGCTGTGTTTCGGAATGTCATGTTAACAGCTACGAACCCTTGTGCTACCACAGCTACAAGTGCACACGAAATTTCATGTTATATTATAAGTCAAAAGAGAGATAAATTCATTATCTTGCTATGTTAGCATGTTGGTTCTGAACATTTAGTTCGGATTAGTAAGTTTAAACATAAGGAAGATATGTATATTTAGTTTTCTCACCAAATGTTGCTGAGTTGAATGTTGTAAAGTTATCGACAACATTGTGATCGCCAGTGATAATCGTTTGATTGATCCCGTCTCCAACCATCATCAAGTACTTTTTGTTTTTGGCTATGGATATATACTCTTGATACACACCTGCAGAGATGAAAATTAAAAAGTAACCACTATCAGCAGCTGTGTTATTTGGCGCAGCTGCTATAGCATCGTTGATGGTAGTGAAGTTTCCGCTTCCATCCTGACTAACAACCACAATACCATTGACCACCACATTATCGCTGATATTTTGAAGTAGTTTTCTGCCGTGACCTCTAGCAGAATCATAGATGGCACGTACACCGTTAGTCATATTCAATGGTAAACGACCGTTGCTGAAACCCAAGTGTCTCCCATTAGGTTCCCATGATGTTGAGATTTTCTTCTCAGGCACCCAACCCTTGATGAACAAGTCAAGCGAAAGACTGTGAAGCTTCGTGTCATCAGAGAGTGATGAAAAAAGATCATTCTTCACTCTTTGATCAGAAGCCGTGGTCTGTAAGCCTTCTAAACAAGTTTCTTGGTTTGTCAAAGCTGCACTGAGCATGGTTTGCTGGTCTTCGGCTTGAGCGGTGGGAAGATCACCGCTAGCATTATCAACATTGTCGAGTGCGTTTGATAAGTATTCGAAGTTTTGCTCGGCGAGGAATTGACAGTCTTCAAGGGCGCGAATTGTGGGAAGAGACAAAGAGGATGTGTCTTGGAGGAATGAGTTTACTAGGTTTAAGAATTTGCGGGACTGGGACAAGGACTTTCGGACAGAAATTCGACCATAGTCAAAGACGGTGCCGTTTTGATTAGCAAGCACAGATTTGCAGTAGGAAGGATCTACGGTGGATTGGCAAAAGGTTTCTGCTGGAACAACATCACTTTTATTGTTAGCAGCTACGGAAATCGGTGACAAGAAGGATAACAGAAGAGAGACACAGAGCGTAAGAAGGGACAAGTTCTTAAAAGCCATTGGGTTTTTCGAAAGCTATAAGAATGTATATATGAGAATGAAATTCATGCTGTTGCGGGCTCTTATATATAGGGCCAAGACGAAGATCAATTTGATCTTATAAAATTGTTGGTCGTAAATCGAAATCTGAAAATGAAGGCACCGCACGAATAAAAAATGTCAACTACAAGGACTTTGCGTTTGCGTAGCTACTTGATGTTGATGTGGCTACCATGAACACAATGAACTCGCTACCAACTCGCGATAATGAAATATTTTCCAAGTTGTTGGGTAGAAATTTGATAGGTATAATCATACAAGTAGTATACAAATGTTTCCAAAATGGTGGTTTCAATAGTATATATTCTAAAACGAAAAAAAAAAAAGGTTCTAATTTGGTTCTTAAAGTCAATACAATTATATTAATTGCTATGATTCTTAATATTGCATAACAAAAATATTTTGTTATTAAAATTAGTATTATCATTGTACTAAAGAAGAAAAATTTGTAAGAAAGAAAGTGGTACTATCAATTTTTATGTGGGAAATGGAGTTTTTGGTCTTATAAATTACTTTATCTCTGTTTCTTAGTATAGAAACTCGTATCATTGGACTTGAAAAGAAGCATTCATCAGGCAATTTTACAATTATTGGCTTATACCATTATATACTCTCAATTGTTGCCAAGGGAATATTCATTTTAATTTTCTATTTTTAAAATTTCTAAAAATATCACGTTCCTCTCAATTTGTTTCTTTAGGATAAATTGTCAAAATTATGCTTTATAAAATATAATGAATATTGTCTCAAATATATGGTATATTGTGTATTTTACTTCTTTTGAAGAAGATACTCGTTATCTTTTTTTCTACTTTATCCGGTGAGAAATTGAAAATGTAATCTATATGCATAATTTGACTTGTGTTGAAGTTTTTCTTTTAATGATATTTGTTTATTATATACAAAATGTGTTTTCGACATGTTATTTGCAAAATATGGTAAGGTTTTATCTAGATTATGCACAATCGCGTTCTTTTTAACCTTCACGATACTATTAATTTGATAAAAGTTAGATCGTAGACATGATTACTGGATGATGTTCAATGTTTTTTTTTTTGTTGTCAAAAGTGGATGGTAGTGTTTAATGTTTTTTCAATCGGTGTAACAATCCTTCTGTTTCTCTTTTATCCTTTTAAACTAACTTATAGTTAAGACACATATTAGATTGGCTAGCCCTTGTACTCAACTTCTAATCACCTTGCTTAAAACACATTACAAATAAACTACTTTTCTTTCCTTCATTAATTGGCAGTTATTAATTTTTTTTTTTTTCTGAATGGTAGTGTCTCATTTGATTTGTTTACGGAACAAATTGTTAGAGAGAAAAAATGGCCACTCATAAACTTGAGTAAAGATGTAGATGACGTGTATATCCTGCAACCCAATTCGAGGAAGCTGGTTCAAGATTTCGATATTAATCCGAAGTATTTTAGCAACAAATTTAAATTGTGCTTTAAGATTTTTTTTTTATACTAATCCAATATTTCATTCTTTTCAAAAGTCTAAGTTTTAAAAATAAATATATATTAATAATAATTTTCAATCAATAAATAATATTTGATATAATATGCTATTATATTTATAATATTATATATATGTATATTATTGCTAAATTATCCCATAACATTTCAGTGGAGAACTGGTGGAGTGAAATCGACTTTAATAACCAAAGTCGTTTAGAAATGCAGATAGGTTTAAATTCTTTCTGACAACAACTAATATTGTTATGGATTAAAGGAAAAAAATTACAATAACCAAACTCATTAAGGATTTTCATAGACTAGATTTAGTTTTTAAATATTAAAACAAAATTAAGCGACAGGGACAGTTTTGAAAATCAAATTGATAAATATTATTTAAAAAATTTTGTTTGGTCGTTAGCTTATTTGATAGCATCGAAAATTATTCTATTTTGTCAACTGTAGGGTTGATTCCGAGCAGTCATATGACACGTAAACACGAAAAATAAGTCACGTACATACATCGCTTATTTGACCATGACATGAGATTATTGCATCGTCTCTTGGTCCATGCATGTATGACAAAAATACCAATGTGGGGTTGTTGATCAACAATAACGAATTAATAATAATAATAATAATAAAAATAACAGTGATAATAGTAAAACGTAAGAGTTAATTAACATTTTCTTAAATTGTAGCTTTACATAAAATTAAGAAAATAAAATTGTCTATAAATATTTATTTTTTCAAGATTAGTATTAATGAAGTATTTATAATAATCATTATATATCGCTCGTGATCAACGTCCCTGATATTAGTAATTGTTATTTTAGATTTCTTTTATATACCATGTTATAGTTTGGTATGGAGTAGTTAGAATTTTATTATCATTATAGACATTGAAAAATTGTGTTTTAAATAATTGATAATTTACATTCTCAAGAGAAAAACTACGATTTTTTTATTATATACGGGATATTGACTTTTTGTTTCTATTGTATATATAAAGTCAAGCCTAATCTTTAGTTTTTGTCTATAAGTGCAACGGTTGAAGACCATAATCCAAAAGTTTAAAAAAAATTACAGTTGTGTCCTATAAGAGTTTATGTATTATTTTATATGATTGTTATAAATAAAATTGAAATTCTTGTCTAGTTTTATATTTCTTTTTATTTAAATCATGATATATGATTGAAATATCGTTAGTTTTTTTTTTTAAGCGTTGTATTCATAACGTTAAATAAATTTCAAATATTTTGTGATACATCAACTAAGTGAAATAATAATAATAATAATAATAATAATAATTTAAAGTAATTTTTTTATCTCGTATAATATCTATACTTATTAATAAAGATAATTCTTTTTATAACTACCTTTTTTATCAATTTTATCTTAATTAATATAATTATTTTATTATCTCATTCTTTAAGTTTTGTAATTGTTGTTTTAAATAATACTTATAATTATTAATTAATAGAGAGATATTATGTTTATAATAGTGTATAAAATTCGTTAACTCATTTATGTTATAATTTTATCTTTATTAATATAACTCATTTTATTATTTTACCTTTCTAAGTTTTGTAACTATTTTAAAAAAAAAAATCAAGTAATTACCTACAATAAAAAATATTTGTTATAAAAACAATTATAATTTTACTACAGATTTTTTATATTTTGTAATTAAATTTTATAAAATATATTTATACATTTAATAATATCTTTTATTTTAATAATTATGATAAGAATTATTTTTTATATTCATTCCACATATGTTTGAAAACTATTTTTGGATTATTTTATATTTATGGATTCATGTCAATATTTATTAAAAATTAAAATGAAATCATTTTTTAAATATAAACTTAAATAAAAAGTTAATTTTAAATTGCAATATAAATAAAGTTCGATCATAAAATATTAATATAAACAAAATTATTATTTTTAAATATCAAATTAAATTAATTGCGTCATAAAATATGTTTTAAAATTTAATCTCTTTAAAAATAATTATAATTTCATAAGTGTAAATAAAAAACATAAATCTATAAACTCAAATTATAAATAATTCTTTAAAGTTGAAGTTTTTTCCCGTCGCTTAATCCAAAAAATCCATATATAAATCGTCAACCTGATATCATAATACACTTACGTATGAGTAATTAAAAAAAATATTGATATTTGTTATTTACGTAAAAATATCCATTAGAAGTAATTATTAGATATTCATTACAGATTTTACCTACAACTATTTGCATATATTATCTTCTATTTTTCATCCTATGTATCCACAACTCAAATTATAACTAAAATTTAAGTGACAGTGTATTAGTAAACAAGGAAAATTTTTGTTTGTTTTAGTATGAAATTATGATATATTGTTCACCAATAGCAAACTTATATCAATTCCTTTAAAAGTGTTGTGTTTAAAAATTAAATTATAACTATAAAATTAATAAATCTAACTTAATCAACAGCTTAAAAATTCATCTGTTATGTTTGTTTTCTATTTAAATGTCTAAAATAAAGGTTTGTTTCAATGGCCTATGGCCTACACACTCGTGAATTGAGTGCAACTTATATTGGAATGTGTACAAATAGAATCACACACATAATAATTCATCACATATCACAGAAATCAAATTTATAACATACATTAAACAAAATTTCAAAACCGTTAAGTTATGACATGGAAAAAGGATTTGGAAAACTATAATACCCATTGTTTACTCTACAACCAACTTGCATAATTGCTTGCATTCACAACTTGGACCAAATTCTTGCTAGTTGTGACTGCTTTAAGCCTTTCAGCCATGGAAAACCTTAGGAAAAAGATACTTTACATTCTAATTACTCTTTTTCCTCTTTTTCCGAGTGTTTCCACCAAAAGCTAAAGTCTAATTCTTTCAAGACAAGGAAGTTATGGATTTGTATAACTAATTTCAAACAAAAATAAAGTTCAAAAAATTCAATTTAAACTATTGATGCAATTAAGATAGTCGAATACATGAATTAATCAATCAATTCGGATGGAGTTACTTAATCCAAATTTTACTTAAGTTACACAACTCAAAACAATATAGAAATAAACTTAATTCATCAGCAATCTTTTCGAGCAAAAACTTCTTCCATATACTTGACCAATAGTTAAACCTTAATTAACATAAATTTAATCAAGCTATTTAATGACTTTATCGGAAATGCCTTTTGCACTCCTGCTTTTATTGGGTAGAAATTATATTGGACACGAAATCTAATTAATCTTTATATTTATTTATTTGTTTATTTATAAATTATACATACTTGACAAAACTATGCAAAACAGGTTATTATGGAGAATTAGAATAAGGACACGAATATATTTACCACTGATCAAGAGATATACAACCATACATATAATAGCATTTTATTTATATTTTTTTTATTTATGTATGCATATTATCATTCTGTTAAAAGCAAGAAGTTATCTGATTCTTTAAATAATAAAGAGTTTGAAAACATTTGTTAGAATAGTATAAGAAAAGTGAAACAGGAAAATTATGTGGTGTGGATGTTCTTGCCATGAAAACAGGATGATCATGTAAAAAAAGCAATATGATAAAAAAATTATCTAAAACTTAAAATGCGTTATAGATTATCTTTCATTATTGCTCCTAGCTGAAATCTTTCTTTAAAAGGGATGAAGTTTTTAAAAATTGCGAACCGACGATATATAATATACTCGTATAATTTTTTCGTAGGAAATTATAATATTTGATATTCTTATCACTAAAAGATTCCACACGTGCACGTGTCATTTCAGACTTAATTTGCCATTACAAATTAGAGAGAGTTGATCTGCCTTATCTCGAAAAATACATCATTAAATGAAACTAATTTATAATATAAGTTTATAATAAGAGGAATTTTTATTGTATAAATCAGTTTTATAAAATTATTTAAACTTTAAATTCACTAATACGTCAATTGACAAAGCACTTTTGCTTTTACAGGAGACTAAGACCTAATTAAATTTGATAAAATCTAACATTTCCGTAACGTCCACGATTTTGGAAATGAAAGTTGCTAAATTTGAAGCCAATCATTGGATATCATATGATTAACCACACGCCCCATTTCTGAATCATGACATGGAAGTCCTAAGATTTCAAATAAACTTGCAGTTATTGCGTAAATGTGTAATATATATGTTGAATGTAAACCAAACCAATATAAGCATCGATATCCTTATCTCTTGCTCTTATAGACATGAAGCATCTTTCTTTCTTTTTGCCGCACTCACACTTAAGTTTTTTAATCAGAACTACAGTAAGTTAACAGGAAAATATAAGAGATGTTTCTTTTGATATAGATGAGAGTAATATAACACATATTACAATCAAACAAATTTTTACTAATTTTTTCTTTAAATTACAAGTTGATATATGTGAATGTAGACAAGCAATAGCTCACCCCATACGGAATATCCCAAAAAGGTATCTCGTGACCAAGCAGCAGTATTAATTGGTGATAAAAAGAAGAAGAAGAAGAAGAAGAAGAAGAAGAGGGAATAAGCAGCAGTATTTGATTATCTGAGTGGATCTCGATAATGAAATTCAAAGGGTAGACCAGATGGGAATGAACTTTAGTTTCGTGTTACTATTTTTTTTCTTGTCTCTTTTCTATTTTTTCTATTTTTTCGGCACCTTTAAGGAGCAATTTATTGTCTAGATCGAGAATATGTCATATATTATAGCGAAATATATGGAACCACTGACCAGAAGATCAAAGATGCGAGCTGTTGGCAGAGCCAACTTTATGTGGTAATTATCTATCCGATTATTTATTTTTGAGAAGAAACTAAGTGCTGAACTATTACAACTTTTGACCCTTTATTTTCGTGTTATAATGGCTTAAAAAATAAGCTAAACTTGACTTTGAGAACAACTTGAGATTAAACACCTCTTCACAAGTTGGAAGCAAAGCTCCTTTGTGAAGATAGTATTATACCCAACGCGTTGAAGAGAATAAAGTGTACGTAGAGTTTACCTTAAAATCAAAATAAGCAAAAAGAGGTTACAGCTGATCTACCTGTCAAACTCGATTTACATATGTCTTCATGTGTACGTGTATATTATTGGTTAGTTTTATTAATTTATTTAGTTGACGCCTGGGACAATGACGCGTTGGTTCCTTATGTGTGTGCCTTGACCGTCTAATAAGGACAAAACGTAAACGTGGGTTTGAAGTGGAAAGTGATTAGAAAATGATTTGTTGAAATAGGTATATAGGGAAGTGAGAATTGATAGACTAAAGACTGCGTATACAAGCACATCGAATCTTAGTCGCAGGTTAATTAGATCTGGACAAGCAACAATATTATAGAAAGTGATTAGGATGATAGAGTTTTGCAAGCAAGTAATAGAATAGTCAAAAGCCCCAGTGAATTGATACCCTACCTGGCATGGACATTAAGGGCTGGTATCTAACTTACAAAGTATTTGGCTGAATGCACACAAGTATCCAGCCTGTACCAAGCATACATGCTGAAATTTTTCTAAGCCGGTGTTTTTTTAAAACATTCTAACAAATCTCTACGACAATCCTCTAGATGCCAAATTTGATTTATATGTGTAAATTATTTTACCAACACTCAGTTTATAGTGCTGAGGATAGTCCAAAAATCTGACTCTCAGATCACATTATAGATAAGATGCATTTGCAGATAATGCATCTCCCATATAAGATACATAGCACCTTTTTTCGTATGCGTTCGTACAGGTTATTAGGAGGCGAGTTTCTGAATCTTTCTTAAAAAAACGAAAAATGTCTTAGGTGTCTGCCACATTTAGAATTTTTACGGGATCAGCATTAAAATTGAAAAATTCAAATATCATATTAGAATTTATTTAATTTTGACTCAATCCAAAAGTTAAATTAAAAGTAAAAGGACTGTCAAACTCATATAAGAAGTAAGAGTTGTGTGATATATTTTAAGCTTCACAAACCCGTCCGTAATTCTTAAAATAACTATTTTACTATTCTTTAAAGTGATTTTCAAATTATCTGGTCTAAAAGATTTTTTGAAACACGTTTTTATTTATTTATAAAATACATTACAAAGCAGGTCTTTTTATATTTCTGAAGTAAAATTTCTAGAATGCATTAAATACATTTTAGAATAAACTTATCAAAATAAGATTTCAATAATAAACTTTTCAAAATATATATAATATTTTTCAGAACAAGCTTTCTGGATGTGTTTTGGAAGGACCTTTCAAAAACGAGATTTCATTTTTAGTGTTTTCCTTCTCTTCTTCTTTTCTATCGATGATGGTGCAGTGAAAGCTGCAATGGCGGCGGCAGCGATCGTGAGGTACAGTGAGGGAGAATCCAGTCATTTCATCCAATTGTAGGAGTACATGTTCAAAAGTAGGGGTGGAGGAAGTGATTACCCTTAAGCTTTTAGCCACTTCCGTTTTCATATTTTTGGTTAGCTGAAAATGGTATATATTTTGGACAGGAATACAAGGAATGGCCCAACTCATTTAAATAGCCCTGCATTAAATTCTCAAATAAACTTCTCAATGGATGCAAAGTGTGTGCCTCCATACCTTCAGGGGGACAATACAAGTTTGCACAGTAATAAAATAATACACAGCGGAAACAAATCTCTGAATGTAGAAGAAATTAACAGTAAAATTGAATATATGACAATAATTGTAGCATCATAAATTAGATCATGGGCACCGAAATTTTTAATGTGAAAACTTAATCTAAGAGGTAAAAACTATAATTAAAATTTTGATTGTTGAGCCAAAACACAAGCTCAATCAAATAATGTGAAGTGGAATTTCTAAATTTAATATCTCCAATCATAGTTGCATGTGCATACCTCTGAAAGGAAAGATTATTACTTCATAAATAAAGCATGAAACATGTAGTATAAAAAAATACCTCAAAATTCATTCCAATATTTTTATTTCACAATAGTCTACTCTATCACATGAATCATATTTGACTTTGTGCACATCAAACTACTCTAGCAATGGATGCGTAAAAATTATATTTAATATCCAACTTCTTATATTTAAAAAAAATGGGTTTAATACTGGACTTTTATAAAGAATAAAAAGAAGTATATATTGCTTTAGCATTTTACATCTAAGATCATTGAAACATTCTTTTAGTATAATATTTTTGTCACAGTACGAATTACTTCTCTCACCCATCATATATTCATATGCTAAAAATGTGTTTAGCAACTATCATAACAAAAATATAAACTAAATATTTCTTCAACTAATTTATCAAGATACAATAATTCTTCTTGTATCTAGCTTACAATAAATTCAAACTCCTTTGTACCATTTTTTTTATCAGCAAACTCCTTATACCGTGTTAAATGTCACAATGATCATAAAAAAGTGAGATGTGTTCTAAATTCAACAAGTATATTGGTTGAAGAAGTAATAATTTGATAAAAAAAATACAAAAATCAATATTATAAAGATGGATACAATACATTACTCTAATAATCCGTAATTATCTAGGTGAATAGGAAAATATCATAAAAAAAAACTATTGTTGGTAACTTTCAAATGTTAAGTGCCGGTAACAATGGAAGACAAAAATAATTATGGGTTTATTAAGGACATGATAAGTATATTAGTCTTATAAGTAATTTAGTAGAAAGTATAAGTACTGTCTCCATGAATACAGTGATTTAACAATTACGCAATCAATTAATTACTCTTTCGACTTAGAAATCAAACTAGATGAAAAAAAAAATAGTTTACGTTTTTTTTTATCTTAAAAGAAAATAAGAACAAATGCAAAATATATGCAATGTTTCTTGTTTATAATTGTTTACTTCTAACGATAAAAAAAATAAAAAAATTATGCACGTCTACTTAAGAGCGTATAATTGAGTTATTGAGATTTTCACATCTGATTCGATGTGTGACACTCAATAATTATTTTAATTTTTCTTTTTTTTCTCTCAAAACTCTCGAGTCTTTACGTTGAATTTTTCTTCAACTTGGCACTTTTCATCTTTCTATATTATTAGTTTCTTTATTTCAAGTCGAATTTTAAATTGATCAATTTTCTCAATAAAATATTAATAATTTCAGACTCTCAAATACCCTGAGCTTTCAAGAAATAAAATTCGGTCAATCTAGAAGTAATACTTACAATAATATTCCAAGTTAACACCAACAAACTCAAAATATAAAATAACCTTAAAGTGTAGAAGAAAAAAAATAGTGACATTTTAATAAAATGTAATAGAATTAAAAAAGCGTGAATTTGGGATATAGAGAGGGAGAATTTGCCAATTTTTATTTAGAATAAAATTTGATGTTTTGATTCGTGATTTTTGAGTAAAAAAATTAACGTTGATTAAAAGAATAAAAATTTTGAATAAAAATATTTTATAAAGAAAATTTGATGGCAATATTAAATTTTGTTTAATTTAAAAAGAAAGAGGCTTAGTTGTTTAAAAAAAATAGAAGACTAAAATTGAATTCAATAAATATATAATAACGAGATTAAAAATGTTTATTAAAAAACGGTAATAAAATAATCTAATATTATAAAATATATTTTTTTATTAAATATTGTAACATAAAATATGTAAGAATCCTACTTTTTTCTATTATATTTATGTTTTTCTGTTCTTTATAAAACAATGTTTCATATGTTATGATCAAACAGTAATGTCCAAGCCGCCAAAACTGAAGATCCCTGATTTCTTAAAATCAACATTTTGTTTTGACTTTTATCAGTCCGCAGTAGGCAAATGACTTTCAACTTGATTTTTCTAAATAAAATATATTATATATTATTAAAATAAAAAAAGTATAATTTAAAATATTATAATATTTGTGTTGCGTGATTTAGAAATGTAAATATACAATAATATTATAATTTAGGTTAAAAACATTTATGAATTAAAATTTATTTATTAATTTTAATGAATAAATTTAACATGTAAAATAATATTCTTTTCAATTTATTCATCGGATACGTTAGTTAAGTTATGAAATTATGAAATACTCATATTATATATATATATATATATATATATATATATATATATATATATATATATATATATATATATATATATAAAAAAAAAAAAAAATTTTGTTTTTTTTATATATATATTTTTTTTTTTTTTTTTTTTTAATATAAATATTTTTTTT
>Ga0099825_1002174_pt1 | contig 25918 bp, 15 predicted proteins | sample SiratroredBW_FD_76838 | JGI IMG/M metagenome (GOLD analysis project Ga0099825, IMG submission 76838) | Root nodule microbial communities of legume samples collected from California, USA - Siratro red BW | ecosystem: Host-associated > Plants > Roots > Nodule | place: USA: California | collected... | reverse complement strand
TTCATCCTAAACAATTTAACCATCCATGAGTTAGAAATCTATTAAGTGCTTAAAAAAAATAAAATTGACAACTTTTACTAAAATATCTATATTTTTTTATAAATGCAAATTCTTTAGTTAAAATTGAAAATAACAACAAAGATGTATGCTAAAAATATGTAATTAATAAGAAAAGAATTGAATTAAACATGTGTTATCACTTGGTTAGAATAAGGTTGGTTATCCCTCTACTAAGGACCTCTTCAGCAATATAAAAAAGTAAAGGAGAAAGTGGATCACCCTGTCTGACCCCTTTACACAAGAAAAGTAACCAACCAAACTACCATTAACCCTTATAGAAAGCTTAGCAGACTGAAGGATAGTCAAAATCCATTGGAAGAAAGTATGGTGAAAAACAAACTGATTTAGCACCTGAAGGAGAAAATCCCAACTAAGTATCAAAAGCTTTGGAAATATCAATCTTGAAAGCCACATTACCATCAGATATTTTCTTAGAAAGCATGTTAATGGCTCCCGAAGTGATACTAATACAATATTTAATGTGTCGGCCTTTAATAAAACCATTTTGACTGGGAGAGACAATCCTGACAATAATGGAAGCTAACATGTCAGCTAAGATTTTTGAAATGATTTTAAACTTGAAATTCGCCACAACTTGAAGTGTTTTATAGAAGTTGCCCCATGAATTTTAAGAATAAGAGAAATCACATTAGCATTCATTCTTGAGAGGATCCAATTATGAGAGAAAATTTTTTTACAACATTACAAGCATCAGAGTCCACAGTGTCTCAACAACCATGGAAGAAAGAGTCTCCAAAGCTATCAGGAGCAGGAGCATTATCAGAGTTGAGAGCAAAGACAACCTTTTAATCTCATCATTGGAAGGATACCTAACTAGCATAGAGTTCTCGTCCTCAGAAATATCTTCCATGAAATTTATAAAGACATCATTAGTATCAAAAGAATCATATAAAGTTTTATAAAAAGGAAATAATTTTTCCTCAATATCTTTAGGATCTTCAAAAACCAAATCTCATCCACCAGCCTTTGTATCTTATTAGAATTGACACACTTTTTGATCGTGGCATAAAAGAAAGAAGAATTATAGTCTCAATCTTTAAAGCAGAACATCTTTGCTTTCTCTTTCCAATTATTTTTGTTATAAATTACTAAAATATTATTATTTTATTTACTACTATTTTACATCTTTGTGAAATTATATTTTTCATGTAAAGAAGAGAATGTAGGTTTTTTTACGTTAATGTCTTAATAATATCATGTTATATTCATTTTTTATTTTTATTCTTCTGAAAGAATAAATACTTCATCAAGTATGTGTTTAACTTATACTGACAAAGACATGAATGAAAATAAATTTTATATCCATTAATAAGCTAAATAAGTATGAGTTTTATTTTAAACAAAATAGAAATTATATCAACAATCTTATACGTGTTCCACTTCGTTTTCATCTCTATTAAGAATAATGGATTTTTTAGTTAAACAATTATAATTTGTTAGAATTCTATATACACTAAAAAATAAGCATATAAAAAGGAAATAACAATTTAATAAATTACATTCACATTTCTTAATTTTTTTAAATAACCTAAAATAATTATGATTTGAATTTTTACCTTCATTAATGAAAAAAAAATCAGAAAAAAAAATAAAGAGAAAAAAAAGATAAATTTGTTGGGTATCAAAGTGTGAGTCTAAGTCCCACAATGTGTATAAATGAGAAAGTTGAGCAACATATAAGAAAAAAGACCCACAAACTCGATGCCTTAAGATTTTGGATTGAAGGTAGTGTCATTCCCTTGTATGAATTTGACTCTTATCTCATTCTTGTTTGATCTCCCTGGTGTTTATTCCATCGATTTTCCTAACAAGTGGTATTAAAGCCAAAGGTTTATAATGGTGATCGACTCAGATGAATACAATTTAATCCTTGTATCAAAAGTCTTCCGCTCGAGGGAGAGTGTACCAATGCATTAGAGTGTGTATCGACATGTTGCATTCATCTACTTTTATCTTTTTTATCAACAATAAAAAATATCAATTAAAATTACCTTCATGACTCTGACTAACATATATAAAGATAATGAAGAAAAGATCACAAAAAAACTTGGACTCATAATCCCTTACACAACTATAATTATTTTTTAAAATAAATGAGTTATATTAAACATCGTTATAAATATAAATTTTGACATTTCAACTCTACTATTTAAACATCATAAACTTTAATGTTATAATTTTAATTTATACATTTACAATTATTATCTTAAAAAAACTACAAAATAAAATAATTTTCAAATAAATAAAAAATAGTGTAATTTATAGAAATTGTCAAAGTAATTTTCTTATTGCAATGAATTAGTGCGTACAAAACATAAATATAACAAATAATTAAGAGAACTTAGTGTAGCTTTTATAAGAAACTTCAATATAATATTGCTATAAAATAAAAAGAGAGAAAAATTTAAAATGCATGGTGAGTGAAATGAGACGTTACCACCACAACTTTTTCATATTCACCAAATGCGCGCGCATTATAACACGATAAAACGATAACTTTCGTTCGAAGATAAATTAATTTAAATCGTTGAGTTCTAATAATTTCCTTAGTGAAAATGTGGAAAGCATCACTTTGGTTCGTGATTCGACAGCATCAAAATTACTAATAAACTTTTGATTTTATTAGAAAGTAACTTTTTATTAAAAAATACACTTTAAACTTAACTTAATCTCACAAAATTAATTATATAAAATTTATATTCAACTATATATTTATATATTTAAATCGTATGTAATCTCTAATTCGTATAAAATCTTCGTATATTTTTCAAGGTGATATATGCATTTTATAAAATTAATTTTGGATCTCTTTGGTTGACCATGACAGTTTTAAATAAAAATTGACCTTAATCTATTTCATCTGGATAAGCCCACTAATCTGAAATGAAGTTTCGATTAAAAATCAGTCTGAGTTGTAATTATGGGTGTTTCGTGTAATGCATGTACTGATAGAGATGTTAAATTAATTTGCTGTGATTCATAATGAAAGCTATCTTATATATAAATATAGAGCTAGGGTTTGTAAACACAAACTTCTTACTAGTAAACATTCTTTGAAGAGGAAAAAAAAATTAGAGATTTGATAAAGTAAAATTAATTTATATATGTTAAAAATCACATTTGAAAAGCTAAAACCAGAAGAGAAAATTGTTAAATAAATTGTGTAACTCATCAAATTTTATAATTTTTAGTAGATTCTAACTAATACGAAAGTTATGCTAAAAAAATTACGTTAGATACCGTGTTCCTAATATTTCAAGGAAAAGACTAGTGCAAGAATATTTTTATGAATTAATAAATGGATAAGTCAAAATTTTTTAAAGAATTTAATTCATTTTTTCGGGTTTTTTCAAATATCAAGAAGGTCATAACTATATATAAACATCGTTTTCATGCATACAACAAACAAAATAAGTCTTGTTTTTAAACGAAAACTAATTGAATGTTATTAATGCATAATGATAAGACAATATTTTCATTACAATGATATTCATACGACAAATGACTAATAAATACGATTATCAAATTTAAATGATGACAATGTTTGACGTTTTTATAGAAAAAGCCTCCAAAACATGTTTCAACATGTACTATATGATTAATTGATATTGCCTATAATATGTCACAAACAAGATTGAGACAGAGAGGATGAAAAGAAATAATATCTAAGAGAAAGAAAAAACATCCATTGCATTAGTGAATGTTTGATATAGATATTAGAACAAAAAAATCTCTAAAGGATCCATCCATTGCATTAGTGAATGTTGATATAGATATTAGAACAAAAAAATCTCTTAAGAATCCAAGAGAGACTATTCTGAAAAATGATTTATACCCTCTCCTTTTAGTGTTACTCTTTAAAATAGTTTGACCACTTAAAATCTTTCAGGTTCTAATTGGCTATCCTTTTGCACTCATTGTCATTGATTTTCTTATTCCCGTCTGTATGTGTCACCTAGTTATTGGTTTCACCTTTTTGTTTTACCATAAGCTTGTTGTCCTTATCTACCATTTTATCAATTGACCATTTTATTCCATAACATTTCCTTTGTCATTGAAATCAACCTTGTCCTTAAGGTTAAAATTTAGATAGTCCCTTTGATGACATTGATATCCTTCCACTTATTATTTGTATCAAGACCCTCTCGTTGGATGAGGAGTTTTTGAACTTGTTTGGTACCATGTAATATTATGCAGGATGCTAAAACATGTTTTAGTTGGGTAAGTGGGCCTCTACATTTGTGATTAGAGATAATAATATATATGATTGTTGATGATCGTCATACCATTTCTTCAAGATTGAAACATAGAAAATAGGGTGTATTGTTGCAACTGAGCCAATCCTTTGAATGATAGGAAATTGATTGAAGTATCGAAGGCTGAACTTTTGGTTTTTGTGAAGGTGCATTGAGTGTTGTCGATATGGTTGCAATTTGACAAACACAAAATCACTTATTTGAAAGTCCACTGGAGTCTTTCTTTTAGCAAATTCTTCATGTAATTTTGAGCTTTCAATAGATTTTTCTTCAACTGTGATAGAATTTCATTATGTTGGGGTGACAAACCTTGTAAGGATGGAGGGTCATTATGATACTTGGTTATGATAGGTGGGTCATGACCATAGACCGCTCGAAATGATTTCATTCCAAGGCTGGTTTGGAAGGAATTGTTGTACCATATTTTTGCCCATGTTAAGAATTTAGGCCATTCTTTTGGATTTTCACCAACAAAACATTGTAAATACATCTCAAGGCATTTACTTAGAACCTCGGATTGGGCATCACTTTTTAGAATGTAAGTTCAACTCATTGTTAATGTAGTGTTGTTTAATTTAAATAGGTGTTGCCAAAGGCTATTAGTGAAAGCTTGATCAACATCTAGGACTATGGATTTTGATATTTTTATTTTTAATTTTTGGACAAGGTTTTACTTTTTGTATTCATAGATGAAATATTTGTTTTTCTCGTATTCCACAGAAACATGAAGAACACCTTAGAATAATATTGGACATTATGAGAAAATAACAATTATATGATAAAATGACTAAGTGTGAATTCTAGATGTCAAAAGTGTATTTTTTTGTAACATATCATATTAGCTCAATAGATTTTAGTTGATCCTATAAAAATTCATGCAATTCTTTAGGGGAAAGATCCTAAAATAGATTATGAAATTAAGATTTTTGTGCGCTTAATTATTATAGAAGATTCATTAAGGATTTTTCTAAAATAGTGGTACCTTCTACACAACTAATTGGCAAGGATCATCCTTTTGCTTGGATTGACAAGTGTGAACATTATTTTCTGAACCAAAGGTTAATCAGTGCACCAATATTAATAATTCTTGATCCATGTAAATTTTTGAGGTATACTATGATGCATTTTATTAGAATCTTGGTTATATTGTATTGCAAGATAAGAAAGTTGTGCATATGTTTGATGTTACTTGAAAATTCGTAAAAGAAATTATTCATGTCATGATTTAGATTTGGTAGTTATAGTGTTTGCTTTAAATACTTGGGGAATTATCTTTACAATGCTACATTTTGATGTATTATATGATCAAGAGTTTGGAGTATCTATTTTATTAGAAATAATTAAATATTTGGTACTAAACATAGGTGGAATTCTTGAAAGTTTATGATTTCCAATTAATATATCATCCTAGCAAGGCAAGTGTGGTGACAAAGACCTTGAGCAGAAAAATAATTTAAGACTATATATATATATATATATATATATGGTAAAGGAGTTGAATTTGATTGAGCAATTTAAAGATATGAATTTTATCTTTTGGCCACAATAAATGTAACAAAAATTTTAACTTTTGAAGAGCCCACATCAACTAGAAATAAGACCAAATTATAATATATAAGTGGGTGTATGCAAACCTCAACTTAGAAGTTAGTTTTGTAAAGATGTGTTAGATTGAAATTTCATTAGCTTAAGATGATATCAGAGTCATTTACAGCCTATCTTAGTCAAGTTTGTTTGATCTATTGTGTCATCTGCTATAGGATTCTCTATAGTCCCACGCTTATGTCCAATCATTGATGTGAGAGGGTGTGTTGAAGAGCTCAAATTGACTAAAGATAAAAAACAAATTATAATATATAAGTGACTGTAAACATCACCTTATAAACAAAGTTTATGAGGATGAATTAGTCTTAAATTTCACTTTTTTTTTTAAAATAACTAATGATTTTTTTAAGAATTAAAAAAAGTAGTAGATCGTAGTTTGTTACATAAGACAAAAATTTTGGGTATTGATCTAGCTAAGGAATTTTCTTTGGGATTTAATGACATTTTGAAATTTAGAGACAAAAAATATGTGTAAGGGATGAGAAGTTGTGAAATATGATTATGGAAAGGACATAAAAGTATAGTTACTTTACAACCTAACATGACTAAGATGTATTAAAATATGTAGAAATTATTTTGGTGGTTTAACACAAAAGGAGATGTGACAAGATGTGTATAAACTTGTTTGACTTGTAAAAAATCAAAGATGGAGCGTTAAAAATTGGGAGGTAAGTTTCAACAATTAAAAATACCAATGTTGAAGTGGGATAATATTTTTATTAATTTTGTTACCTATTTATAATGAAATTTCAAGGGCATGATATTATATGAGTAATAGGAGACAATTGACCAAGAGTACCCATTTTCTACTAGTGAAAATAGGATATCCATGGAAAAGCTAGCACAATTATATATCGAAGAGATTATATCATATTTCATGGTGTACATTTTAATATAATCAGTAATAGAGATCTCAAGTTTACTTCTAAGTTTTGGTAGACTTTATATGAAGCCTGAGGAGCTAAACTAAAGCTCAATTCTACTTACCATTCTTATACAAATGACCAATTTGAAAGAATAATTCAGTTATTGAAAGATTTACTAAGAACTTCTTTATCAGATCACTTAGGAAGTTGGGATGAAATATTATCACTAGTGCAATTTACTTTACTATGAGAAAATTTGGATTTAGCATCGACTAAGAACCGAAGCAAATGGAAAATAGCCAACATAAATGACAAATAGTAGACGTTAACTTATAATGTTGCATCAGTCGAAAAAATAACTTTCCATATAACCTTTGTGTCGACTCCCTATAGCGGATGACTGAAACCCAGGTTAAGACAGACAATATATACTAAATGTTAATTAATTATGGGAAGTAGCATTGGCTTGACCGACTAAAAAGTAATATTGGCTTGAGCGACTCAAAAGATAAGAAAAAAAGTATGAGTGGAGAAGATGCATATGAATTAATGATATAAATGTAAGAAGATTTACACAAAAAATGAGAAAAGAAAATTATGAGCGAAGAGATTTGTTATCTTTAATTTAAACCTTTTTGTTTAAAAATAATTCTTAACATATAAAATTAGTGTTAATTTAGTTGAAATTAACTTAAATAAATATCAAAGATATATTATATTAACATTGATCTAATAAACTCTAAAACAAATAATAAGATAAATAAAATTAGTCTCAGCTTAAAAATACTAACTAAATGAATTTTAGAAATAAATAAGATTAGCTTAATTAGATAAATATAATCTTACTTATTTTCAATATTAAAATTTTAGTTAGAATTAGCTGACACTAATACAAATATTTTTATTTATTAAGAAAATTTAAAAATAATTAACATTATCTTATAATTGTCTAAGTTAATTTTATTATCATTAAATATTAAGTGAATTCTATTAAACTTAATCAATATTAATCAACACAAACATAAATATTTATTTATTTATTAAAAAGAGTAATAAATAGTTAGTAATGACTTGAAATTAATTAAGGTGAGCAACAAGTAAAAAAAATTATATATTTTTAACTTTTTTTGTAATAACCTTTTATCAGATAATTAATTTTAATACCGTCACAATTTAACGGAAGCTAATATATAAAAACTATTTTGATATTTTCTTCAAACATTTGTAATACAATTTTCACGCTGACGAAAAAGTGAGCCCATACGAAACACAGTATTTCAAGAATAGTGATTGAAACTAGATAGAGAAAAAACGAAAGTATTTACTCACCAACCTTCTATATAGTTTATACAAATTCTTCATCATGGATTATTGGTTAAGCGTATTTTTTTTTTCATTTCTTGCAAATTTCAAAGCCCTATTAATTATGTAGGTTAATATTTATTATTTTCCCTTTCTCTTGTAAACTTTCTTTACATTTGCAAATTTCTTTACATTTTTTCTAGTTTTCAAAGTTTAGTTTTATTCTTGTTTAATTTCACTAGGTTCCATCTATCAAAATTCAACAAAGTACTTTCTATTTATAATTACATTTATTGAAACTTTTACTAATAATACTATTTTAAACAATTATTTTCCAAATAATACCTATTTAACTTTATTTCTCAAACTAACATCATTTACTCTGCATAATCAGAATTCTATTCTCCCGAATTAGAATTGAAAAGTTTATACCGAATCAAAATTCTAGTACCTGAAAACCGAATTCTGAAAGGTTTTTATTTTTTACTTTTTTAAGTTTTATATATATTTTTTTAAAATATAAAATTTTTTAATTTGTGTGACTTTTTTATTTGAAAAATATAAAAATAGATAAAAATATTATAAATATTTATTTAGAATATGAGAAATTATTTTTTAAAAAATCAAATTTTGACTATATAAATAATATTTTAAAAAATTTAATTAAAAGTGGTGAGAATAAATTTAAAATTAGTTGTGAGATAAAAAAATTAAACTATCTAAATATTTAATTTAATTTAAAAATAATAAAAATATTAAAATTTTGTGAATGATTATCCTTATTGATAAATTAAAAATTTGAAATGAAGTTGGGAATGTTAAAAAAAAAATAGACAGTGTAATTTATAGATTTAAAAATAAGTAAAAGCTTTTTCACTAAAACCATGAAGAAAAATAAAATTAAAAATTTAGAAGGATTTATTAACCCTTCCAAGTTTTTATTGTATTTTCATTAATGTTTTTACTTTAAAAAAATACCTATTTTTAAATCTATGAATTACACTACCTAAATTTCTTTTAACATTTCCAATTTCATTTCAAATTTTTAATTTATTAATAAAGATAACCATTCTCAAAATTTTAATATTTTTATTATTTTAAAATTAAATTAAATATTTAGATAGTTTAATTATTTTTATTTCACAACTAATTTTTAATTTATCCTCACCATTCTTAATTAAATTTTTTAAAATATTATTTATATAGTCAAAATTTGATTTTAAAAAAATTAATTTCTCATATTCTACAATAAATATTTATAATATTTTTTATGTATTTTCAGATTTTTTAAAATAAAAAAGTCACACATAAATTAAAAAATTTTATACTTTAAAAAAAAAGAATATAAAACTTTAAAAAATAAAAAAATTCTGATTGGGTATAAACTTTAAAATTGTAAAATTTAAATTGAGAAGGAAAATAAAATTCTGGTTATGCACAATAAAAGATGTTAGTTTGAGAAATAAAGTTGAATGAGTGTTATTTGAGGAATTATTGTTTTAAAAGGTATTATTACAATAAAAATTTCTATATTTATTTCGCTTGTAAGATTATGTCAATTTAAAGTTTACTTTTAAATTCAAACTTAATAATTCTAAAATATACTATCGACTTTACTTTCATATAACCGTTCGGAAAATGAATTCCCTTATAAAATAAGTATAAACATATTTGTATTTAAATTATAGATATAGAATGTGTTATTATAACTATTTTTTATCAGATTGTCCTAAAAAATACATTTCTTTGGCTTCTAAATTCATGTATACTTTATTATGATGATGTTGTTCGTCCAAATTTATATTAACATAGCTAACTGGAATAAATGAAAATGTTTTTTAATAAATTGAGTAGATGAAAAGTTATGAGAAGGTTTCTTAGTCGAAAAAACTAAAAAATACATAAAAAAAAAAAAAATAGTGTTACTTTTGACTGTTGAAATAAAAGACAACCGTACTGAACTAATTTCCAATGTTGGAGGGCACAATGGTGATAGAATGTACGGAAACTTTGGCTAAGATTTTTAGTTGTCCAAATTTTTGGATAATTCGGTTTTAGTTAAAATACAATTTCAAAAGAAATTATTTACCTTTTCGAATTTTAGAAATAGGTTTTGATCTCTAGACTTAGATAGTGTTAATAGCATTAAAAGAAGAGGGTGATGTGATATTACCAATATTTTTGAAACATGTCACTTTTAATCATCTTATCACTCCATTTTTTTGTTAATGTCATTTGATTTCAAGATCACAAACGTTTCTTTTTTAATTTTAGAAACTAAAATGATATTTTATTGTAACTTTGGGAGACAAAAACCATCTACCTCAAATTTCAAATGCGAAGAATATAAAGAACCATTTCTTTAGAAAGTTTATAAGAGAAAAATATAAAAAGAAATTAAATTATTTTTTTCATAAAATGAAATTAGTTTGTGTATGAATTAAAAACTAGATTTTTAAAATGTTAATAGGAAATAACTTCTATAAACTAAACCAAGAATAAACTAATTTTAGATTATTGAAGAATTCACTATAAGAAAAAAAGTTGTTTAGAGATTAATTTTTAGCTACATGAAATGGTTACTATTTGTGATTAAAATAGTCACAAAATTAGATTTTGGTTGCTAAATAACTATAAAATAAAAGCAATGATTGAATTTAGTGACCAATTAAGCCAAATAATTAGTATCTAACATAGCTACCAAGGTTTTAGTGACCTATACCATTAGATTCTAAATTAGTCTCTAACTTAATTAGATATCAATTTAGAATCTAATGACATAGGTCACTAAAACTTTGGTATCTAATGTTAGATACCAATTATTTGATTTAATTGATCACTAAATTTGATCATTATTTTTATTTTGTAGTTATTTAACAACTAAAATTTAATTTAGTAACTATTTTGATCACAATTAACAACTATTTCATTTGATAGCTAAATATTAATCTATAAATAGCTTTTTTTTGTATTACTTTCTTTGATATAGCAAACATTATTTGCTAAATGGATAGTTATGAGGTGAAAGCAAAAAAAAAATATATATATATATATATATATATATATATATATATATTATTTTATTATATCCAATATATACTTCCCACCGTAGAAGACGTTACAAACACTCCTCTCACAACCCACCATATGTCATATCACCAGAGAAAAATGAAAGCACTTGATTTAGATTTGGTGGATCCGGGCTTAGACATTTGTGTCTGTCCAAAATGAATAATAATAAAACAATAAAAATAAAAAATAATAATGAAAATAAAGAAATGTCCATTATGATTATTAGTGAATTGTCGGCCACAAAACCCTAGATTTGTGGGTGATGAATTATTATTATTATTTGAGTTGAATTTTGTGTACGAAACTCGTCCGGCTCTTGCATGATTGTAACATGTTGCAAACAATGAATCCATGCGCGAATAAAATGTTTGTGATCATATCAGTATGAGTTATCAGATTGGTGGGAATTACTTTTCTTCTTTGCATCTTCAAAGTACAACCTCCATGAACACTCCAAACATGCATCTTTAACTGGGTGGCCACCATTTTTTTTTTTTTTTATAAGAACACAAGCTTCACTAATTACTAAGGAATTTGTCGTTATCTATCTTAAACGACAACAATTGTTCACTATAACCGTTGAGGTATATGTTTTAGTTGTCCAAAATTCACATTGTGCTTTTCACATTTACTATTTGTTTTCACTTCTTCTATTGTTCCACTTGTGTCTATCCTACCTTACCTTGCATAACTAGCCATTGAATTTGCTGGCCTTTGTCATTATTTTTTTATTTTTTTGTGTTTTACCACTATTGATGTAACAAAATGTGCCTTTCCTTTTCTTTGTATTAGAGTGTGTTATTATTTTAAACTTTCAATTATGTTTAATATGTTATTTACATATTTAAATAATTATATTTTTAAAATTTTAGTGTATTCAGGTACAAAGCTGTAGAAGAATAATTTATTTTTCTAGAAGATTTAAAATATTATATAATAAAATATGTTGTTGGGGTAATAAATTTCTAAAGTAATTAAAGTTTTTAAATATTATTAAATTAGATTTTTTCAAAATTATAGAATTTCAATTGAGAAGTAATTGACTTGATTAAGATTAAAATATTAATATGATTACTTTCTAATTTGATTAGAGCTCTTCATAGGAGTCATTGTGTAATTCAAATTGTTAGAATTATTTTATTATAGTAAACTAATGTTATTTTTTCTCGATATTAATTTTAGTTTTCTGAGTCAACTTAAAGATGTCAATTAGATTTTTTCGATCAATGTTTATTGTGATTTTTTTTATAATGTGTATATAGTAATTTTCTTTTATCATTGACACATTTAGTATTAGTTGTTAATAGTTTGTTATGATTATTATTTTAACTAAAGCGAATTTGAAAAAATAAATTCAGTTTACTTTGATAAAAAAGTCAACAAAAAAAATTCAACCATCAATATTGTAAAAATTACATTAAATGATTGTGGTTAACATCAATTAAAAAAAATCTAGCTTGATATTAATTGAGATTTATTTTTCAAATATTAGTTGACTTGTTTTTATAAACTTTGACCAAGAAATAAAATTAATAAAGATAAACTAAAAAAGACCCTTAATATTGATATTTTTTCAATTATTAATAATTATTTAATACATTTGGTGGTAAATGAAATATTTTATACAAACAAGAAAATTAAGGTTTACTAAATTTGATTTTTTTTATCTAAATAAAACATTTGAAAAATAAACACAATTCAAAACGAGACTAATTCAAATTCAATGTATTCAAATCTGTTAGACATTATGAAATTTTATATCCAAACACAAGGTTATTATAACATGTTAAATTAGGTTTTAGAGTTATAATTTTAGAATTTTAGTTCTTAACGTATTTAGTTATTTACATCTTGAGATATGTATCTAAATGGTAAGGTTAATATATTAGGCTTTAAAAATTATATTTAGAAGTTTGGATATAGTGTGGGCATAATTACATGCATGTGTGTGTTCAATACAAAGATTTATGTATTACCTTCAATTTAAATTGTCATTATAATTTGTTTTATATGAAAAGATGAGTAAGTATTGATAATTATTATATCAGAATCTTGAATTACATGGTTTGATAATTTGAAAAAGTTAATCACATTTTAATAGTTTATTATTATAGTAAGTAATAATAATCATAATGATGTACATGTCAGTTTAAAAGATAAAGGAACCAAATTATTATTTTCTAGATTTCCATTATGTATTCTTTTTAATATGGGTAATGTTTGTTATTTTGATTTATAAATAAGAAAGTGATTGATAATTAGGTTTCATTCACTTTTGATGTAACTTTTAGAAATTCGATAGAGGACCTATTATATTGAAGCCATTGTTAGTGAAACACATTGGTGGTGAGAGAATATCATATTAACACTATAGAGACCTCTGAGTCAAATGCCTCGTCTTTTAAAAACTATCTCGGTGTCTTAGCCTATGAGAAAGTCTCAATCTTAACTCCATCTTGGAATCATGCTACTAAACAAAAGAGGATGATGGTTTGATAGGATATTTTGGTAAAATATCTGTAGTAACTAATATTTTTTTCTTATTTTCAATATAAATGTACGATGATATCTAATGTGGAGAAATTCATAACAAAGGTTCTTTCTTCAACGATAACAAAATTTCATCAATTCAAGTCAAAACTAATAGCAACTTATGTGTTTGGTGAGAAAAGGTGAAAATCCTTGAACCAAATACATGGGGATCAATAAAGAAACTTGGAAAAAATTTCTTTAAAACCAACTGGATGAGAAATGAGAGGTTAGAGTATTTTAGTTTGTTTTACAATGTAAGTTATAATTAAATATATTATTAAATAATATATAAATATTATCTTAATGTTGAGAGAATGCATTAACTATTGGACACATAATATTCTCACTATTGTTTTGGAATTATCAAAACCTTAAACAAAAAAATCATAAAAGAAGAGGAGAAACCATGATCATTGTTGAAGGGGTGAAGTGCAATTATCTTTTTTTAGTATAAATAGACGAAAGGAGATGAAAAGAGGAAGGAATCATGTGGATAGAACAAGTTGACACGGAAAAACAAAATTCTAAGAATGGAAGCTTATTTATTAGTTTTTCTCTTCTCTTCTTATATTTTAAGGATTAATCTTTTTATCATGAATTATTAATCCTTCTTGTTATAGAAATTGAGTGGAATCTATCAAACTTAGCCTCTTGTCTTAGAGTACAACTTATATATTTGTTGGACACATTCACTTAATATCATTTGGTTTTAAGATGAAATCTAACATGATATAAAAGTTTATACTCATATTAGTAGGCTCACATAATTTGATATGTATTTGTAGATGAGGGATGTTGAGAAGTCTCATATCAATTTGATTTAGATCCAAATTGGAAAACAAATTATATATTTATTTTGAATTAAATCATATGATGACTTTAGATGTTAAGAATAGATTTAGATTTGTTAATTAAACTAATTTTTGAAGTTAAGATATTTGTTCTACTTTAATGATTTGAATAATCAATTATTACATTAAAATCTTTAGAAATTCTAAATTCATGGAATTGATTTAGAATAATCTTGGAAATTCAATAACATTGAATGATGGAATTATAATAATCATGGAAGAATAAAAAACTAAGATAAGTGAAGTTCAATCTCAACATCATTTAACATTATAGTTTTATTGTTATTTTGCTTTCAATTTAATCTTTATAATTAATTTAATAATAGATTAACAACGTTACAATTAAACTATTTTTAATTTTTTTTATAACAACAAGTTTAATTAAGATTATAAACATGTCTAAATATCATAAGTCCTTAAGAATATGACACTTGTTTCTACGACACTAATTTAACTTTTGTTGGAAAAAAAATCTAAAACAAGCTCTTCTACGTTAAATTTCAAATTACTATTTCACTCCTCAAAATTAAGATAAGATTCTAATTTTTTTTTACATAGTCTCGAAAATTTTAAGAGATCATATCTCTCAAAAGCATTTATATAAAAGAAAAATATAGTTATTTATAGGACTAAACATCCTGGACAAAAGTTAATTACAAGTAAATGAAGTGAAAGTTTTAATATCTTGTGTGTTGGCCAAAATTTATTGAACAAAAGTAGAGGAAAATATGAATTTAATAATTCAACGCCCTTAATTCTTAACAACAATGCAATAGTCACGTTTTCCTGACCTTATTGCACAGGTGCCTTGGTTGAAGTTGATTGGGATCTCCCTTGGCCCAAAATATTACACATAATTTGACTTCAAATGAAGCTCCGTTACAACCTAATTTCAATTACTATTTTCATTTTAAAAAAATAAAAGATAATAACTTCAAGAGATACTAAACAAAGAAATTAACAGACTATACATTATTAATATATCATTAATTGTTAATGGAAGATGTCAATTATATGTAATTAAAATGTTGTAATGGTGATATTGGTGTGCAAATGTAATTGTGATAACATCCCATGAAAAAAAAAAATAGTTGTTTCTAAATCAATGTGTTTATGCACACTTTCAAAACGTTTTACTTTTCTAACTAAATATATCTTTGAGTCATAATAAAAACCTTATAAATACATGATAAGTTATGGAAAAACACTCATTTAATTTTTTTCACTCCATACACAAATCTTATTGAGTTGAACGTAGAAAAATATTTTCTGTAAATGAATATCTTCTTGATCTTTAGAGAAAAATTTAGCTTCCAAATGTCAGGATTATCACTTTAATTTTAAGAATGCATCACTCCTTTTACCTCGAAAATGCAACACTCATTTTTGCAAAAACATTAGACTTGAAAAATTTAAGAAAAAATATTAAAATAATCTTTACTAATAGATCAACTTTACGATGAATTATGGCTCTCTTGATAATATTATTCGAAACAAAATACTATTATATTTGAATGATATAATTTTATATTAAATTTAAGATAATTCTTATTTTCAAGTGGGTATTCATTAAGGAAATTCTATATTAAATAATATAAAAACATAAGAAACTGTTAAAGATGAAAAATTGATTTCAATACTGTAGTCAAAACTCAATAATTTCTTTTCCGTATATAAAGAACTTGAGCAATTATATATCATTAAAATGTTCACAGTTTTATATTTGTAAAAGTTATATAAAAGAATTTAGGGTTTAGAAGGTTAAATGTTGTTAAGTACATGTCAAGAAATTATTTTGTAATTGCATGATTCCAGCTACAATTACAATATTTTGGTGCACGATTAATTAGATGAAAGTGTTGCATCGTAATGGTTGGTGGTGTTTGTGTTCTTTCCCACAATAATGTGAAACTTTTGAAAGAAGATGAAAGTGTTGGAAGTGGTCTGATACAAAAATATCTTCATCTTTGCACGCTGAGAGCAGATGAGTTTAGTTTGATGCACATCATGGCATCCATGTCGTAATGTTGCCAACATTGGTGATGGATTTGACATATAACAACTCTCTTCTAGGGTTTGGAACTCAACATCTTCAAAAAGCTTCTTACCCTTTGACATTAATTCTATTCTCTTGTACCATTCTTCATCATTCTCTTTCAAATCAATTACATTCTTCTTTACATCTTTTCCAACTCTTCGTTTCTTTCTAGCTTAATATTCAAACAAAAGACGACATAATGCTTTGTTTTTTTTTTTTTTTTCATTGTGGTGGTGGCATACAAAGAATAAGGGGAAAAAGTAATTAACTTTCTTTTCTCCATTTCAATAACAAATGTAGTTATAGAAAATAAATTTTATTCACTTTGTATTTTATTTTTAAAAAATTTTACTTTATCTATCTAAAGAATGAAATCGATTTTTATTATTTTCTCTTAATTCTTTCACATTAATGAAATGGTGAAAAAAATTAATATTTTTACAATTTTTCATTAAAAGGTACAATTTTAATCATATATAATTATAATGAATAAAAAAAATTATCATACTTTTGTATAAGTTCTCGATAAGAAAGAAAACATAAAATAATAGAAATCGTTAACACAGATATTCAGTATCCATATTCAATATCAATAAAAGAAAAATCTAAGTGATAATTTGAGTTAAAGTTTTTTATTATAATCTTTTGATCTGAAGGTGTCATCAATATTGACAACTTCTGATCATGATTTTTGATTTAATCTTCTAATAAAATTATAATACATGTTACAACACTAATTTCTACGTCAATTAGAAAAATTATAACAAAATTCATCACGTTAATGACAACTTCAATTCAAGTAATCTAAATTTTTCTGGCCACTAAAATCATATATAATGTTGACGATTTCTCTTATTTAAAGTGATCTTCCTTACTTATAACTAATCTATTCTTCTACACTTTTATTCTTATTTTCTGATTTATTTTAAGTTTATTTATTTTTATTTATTTTCTATTTTTAAATATATGTATCACCGTTAACAATAATTTTTACTTTTTTATGAATATTAGAAAAAACAAATAAACAGCAATATGTCAATTTTTTAAATTAAAAATATAAATATAAATAAAAATAAATATCTTATTTTCTATTTTAATCCCATAATAGTTATAATAATTTCTACAAATAATTATGTTGTTATACCTGGTGACAATGTAATTTTAATTATTATATTAATTAACACAAAATATCTAGTCATTTAATTTCTATTATTAGTGAAAAATATTTATCAATAAGAACTTGAACATTTTTTATTAATATTAATACTAATAATAAAAAAATATTAACAAAAATAATATTCTTAATAATAATATTACAAATATTTTCATATAAATATAAATAATTTTAATAAATATATTATTAGTATTAAAATATTTTTCATGTAAATATAAATTTAATAATAATAATAATAAAACTAATCATAAACTAAAATTATTAAATAATATGAAAAAATATAATATTATTAATGATATCAGTACTAATAAAAATAATAAAGTTATTATTATTATTTTTAATAATAATATTATTACTAATACTAATTTTATTTTTATTAATAATAACAACTATAATAGCAATAGTAATATTAATAATAATATTAAAATTAATAGTAATAATAATATTGATAATATTATTATTAAATATAATAATAATAATAATAATAATAATTCTTAATAATAATATCACAAGTATTTTTAATATAACTGAAAATATGAATAAAAGTAGTAATAATATTTCGTATATTGAAAACCATATAATAATAATGTTATTAATAACATTAATTATATTTTGTAATATAAATATGAACAATATTAAGAAATTAAAAATATTAAAAAACATTAATAAATTGTAAATAATATAATAATTAATAATGATAAATAATAATAATATTATTATTATTATTAATAAAACTAATAATAATATTAATAATAGTAATAAAATTGTTAAAAATACTATTAATATTAATTATAATATTAGTAATATCAATAAAAATATTAATATTGTTAATAATATATATATCTTTACTAATGTGATTATTAATGAATTAATATGAATATCATTAACAAGACATAATATTATTAATAATAGTAGTTTTATCTATAAATATAATGTCGAGGTATTATTCACGGATATAGTTCTGTAAGTAATATCCTACGGACTATATTCGTAGTTAACATTTAAGTACCTATATTCATGAGTAATACATATGAATCTATATAAGTAATACATATGAATCTATATTCGTGAGTAATATTAAAATATTAATTATAATAATATTAACATAAATAATATTAATATTATTAATTATAATATTATTAATATTTATTATCATTATTACTATTGATATTAATAATAATATGTAATAACAATATTAATATTAATAACAAAAATAAAAAATAAAAGTAAAAATAATATTAGTATTTTTAATAATAATACTAAAAAAAATATTAAAAATAATAACATATTAAAATATTAATAATATTATTATAATATTAATAATATTAATGTGAATAATAACAATAATATTAATATTATTAATTTAAATATAAGTCATATTATTCAAAACACAATTTTTTTTTGGTAATATTCTCATATGTTATGTTGAATCTCCTTAGGGATACAAATCAATGGATAATAATTTATATGTAATGTTGAATTTATCTACAGATACAAATCTGTGGATAATAATCCGTAGGTAATGTTGAATTTATCTACAAATACATATCTGTAAATAATAATCCGTAAATAATACTAAATTTACTTATGAATATAGATCCGTAAATAGTAATATGTGGGTAAATTCAGTTTTTTCTTGTAGTAAATTGTTTTTTTTAAAAAAATAATTATGATATGATAAAGTTATATAATTATTTTTCCAACATTATGATTAAGTCTTTAATGATATGATAAAGTTGTATAATTATTTTTTTTATGAAATGTTATAAATAATTGATAATTATACATGGGAACCAAATATCGCAAGTGGACTAGTGGGAGTATTTTGGTAATACAAGTGGACTAGTGCTGAATCTTTTTTATATCAAAATAATATAGGTCTAATGTTTTTATTAATCACACAATAGTTTAATTAAATAGGATTAGGAGCTCAAGAAAAGTAATAAAATAAAATAAGAAAATAATTCCCTATTCTTATAACATGTTAATAAAAAATATAACATTAGACCTATTACTTTCGTCAGTAATTAAAAAATAAGAAGAGTTCATTTCTAAAACATTATAACTTTCTTTTTATAATCAAAAGGTATAGTACTTCTTTAATCAAAGAGACCCATTTTTCTTTTATGAAGTAGAGCCTTCAATTATGATTTTATATTCAAGTTGAAAGTTGAATCCTAGATCTTAATTAAAAAAATTCAAAATGTTAAACTAATTTATTAACAATTTTTTTGTAAAAATGGATCATTAATGGGGAATGTTGGAAAAAATACTGGATTTATTGTTTAAAATTTAAATTATTAATTTTAAAAACGAATAGTGTTAATTGTGTGGAATAATTAGTTATTGTCACATACATTTAGAAACAAGCTTTATTTTTATCATTATTATATACAAATATTAATGACGATGCTTCATTCTAAATGTATCAACCAAAACTTTATTTCCAACTTTATTAGAAATTTAATTCAAAACTCATTCTTTTTTAAACTTTTAACTTTAGAATATTAAACTTTTTTCCAACCATAGCAAAAATACTCATAAAATTCGATTCAAGAAATCTAAAATAACTTAATTAGTTAGTATTAAAATATAAAAAAATTCAAACTTATTTTACGATTGACCAGTTAAAAAATTAGAAATTTCAATGGTAGAGATTAAATATTTAAAGTGTAAACTTTTTTATAACTGTGTTCTATTACAAATTCTTGTTCAGCACATGCGTATTGACCTACTTGTTTTTTGTAACGACCATGCAATTCGTACCAATTTTTTCCAAAAATTCCTTCCTTCCTGTACCCTTTCATTTGCTTCTTACACTCTATTACATTTTTAAAATACCAAAATTATTTTGGAGTGTAATAATGAATTCTGGAATTAATATTCCTGAATGAATATTGGAAGGTGTAGAAATGACTTGTGAATTTGATTTTTTAAAATGAATTTTGAAGGTGTAAAAATTAGTTTTCGAAAACATTTTTCAGAACATTAATTTGAGTTCATGAAAATGATTTTTGGAAAATATTTTCCAGAGACATGTTACGGAAAACTTCTTTCAAAAACATGTTTCAAAAAATATTTTTGAGAAGTCAATGTTACATTCTGAAAAATATTTTCAAGAAGTAATTTTTAAATTTTGAAAAATATTTTTTTAAAATATTTTACACAATTCTCATTGGCTTTTGAAATTCGTTTTCCAAAAACCATTTTCAAGAACTCTGCACCGAACCACCACCACACACTCGAGCAGTCCAACCACTATAACTTCTCCTTCCTTTCAATAATCTGTCAAGGATAAAGTGATGGGGTGCAGGAAGCAAATGTGGAGTGCAAGAAGCAATTCCCTTTTTTTTCTGGATGTTGGACACATATCTGGGCTTGTAGTTGAAAACATAACGGACTTTCTTTTTGCACCTCTATGCTTTCCTTAGTACCACCGTAATGTTAAAATGCCAATTTTTTAATAATTATTTTAATCCTAAGTAGTATATAATTAAACTAAAAGAAATTCCTATCTGTTTAAAGAAGTGAATCTCTCTTATGAATCTAATATCCCCTTAGTCCTTGTTCCAATAATTAGATTTTAAAAAACATAATGGAATCTATTAAATATTTTTTAATAAGATCTATAGGCCAATCTGCTTCCCATTTCTTTTTAAACAAAAAAGCAAATCAAAGAGTTATATGGCACATGAAATGCAAGCACCTCAAACTTTTGGTATTCATCCTATATCATGCAATAATGTGTATACACCTCAAGAGCATCAAAGGCACATGCAGTTTAATCAAGAACTTAATTACTTCACAGCACAGGTGCTATCAAATGCTTGTGTTCTATGTTTCTTATCATAAGTCTTCTTGAGAACCACCAAACATTCAACATGATGATGGAAGGTTGACTTTATGAGGGATGGAACCACTTTGAAACTAGAGCTCAATGTCACACGTATCACTAGAGGCAATCCTGTTCCAGAATCTAGCATATCTTGCATGCTTCTTCCTGCACCGTACATGGGTTTGTTCTTTGCTCCCAGTTGCAGTGCAAAGATTGTTAATCCACTCTCAGCATAGAGCTCAGGTGCCTGCACTATTCAACTTTTAGGTCAAAGATAAATGATAATTGGAGGAAAAAAAAATATGCATTTAAAGTTCAATATTATTTTTTTTCTTTTCCTTTTAATGTATTAGATTTACAATATAAGTGATTAAGTGTCTGTGTGTCTTGATATCAGACTTGTTTCGTTATATAAGATTAAAATATCTCTAAATATTTCTTTCAATTCTATTTATTTTTTACTCTTAAAAAAAACATATAACATTTTTTAAATAAGTTGTGATTTTTAGGTTTAACTATTGTATTTCTAAACTAATGGTAGCTTTAAGTTTTAATCTCACTCATGTTAGTAACAGGTCAAGTAGTAAAAGTGTGAAAGATTGAACCAACTCATATTTTAAATGAGTTGTAATTTTTAGTTTTAATCTGATTTTATATAAAACAATAAACCATTTTGATCCATTTTAAAAAATATATATTTTAAACATTTAAAGTGTTAAAAAATAAAATAATTATTTTTAAAATGTAAGTCACTTAATAAAATTAGTTTTAAGTTTTACATATAATTATTTGATTGCCTATATTTTAATGAAATAATATTATTATTAACTTTAAAAAATATAATTATTATTTGAAAATCTATAAACTTATTATAAACGAACTAGCACAAACCCTTTTAAACTATATGTTAAATAGACTAATTAGACTAAATTAAAACTAGTTTACTTCAATTTAGATCACAATTTATTAACCTGATCTAATTAATTTTACAAATTTTTGAGATCATTATATAACGGACCCATTTATACACCTATGGTCAAGTCTCCTTCCAAAATTTGCCCTCGAAATAATTTTGTGTTTTCTTAGAATCCCTAATCGCAAAGATATTCACAGTTTAATATGACACAATATGACACAGATTAATCAAAAAGAAAATTATAGATGATAGAAACTATGTGTTCAACATATGTCTAGTCTCTAATGATATTGACTAGGGTATACTTACATTTGAAAATGCAAAGGGTAAGTTGGAAAATTTCATGTCCATGGTGGGAGGATGAATGTGAAGACCAAAGAACCTGGATTTATTCTCTACGATTAAATTCAAGGAACAATTACAGGTCAGAATCTTTGTTGTCACTCCACTTCTGTCCACCCCTTCTGCTAGTTTAAACTCTGGAAACCTTGCAATCTGCAAATCAATGAACCAACCATATACATAAAACAATACACATATATAATATGTTAAAGTTATTCATTTTATAAAATTATTTGATATTGATTGACTTGAGTGTACACTATGGGATTTTTTTTTTCATTATAGTGTAATTTTTTTCATAAAGTTTTTTTTTTCATTCTAGTGTAATTTTTTCACAAAATTTGTAGAACGGACAAAAGAATTTTTTATTTCTGTTTGGATAAATTATCTAAAATTAACATAATTTTATTATAAAAAAATTATATAATGACACGATTTTATTTAATTAACTTAACATGATTTATCTATAGTAAGAATAAAAACAAATTTCATCCTTTTGAAAATTTTACGAAAAAATTCAGCAGAATGGAAAAAGAGCTGAGAATTTTGTGAAAAAAAAAATATAACAGATGAAAAAAAAACAAACTTACAATATCTGTGTACTATTTTCGTGACATAAATGATAGTTTGACACCTATTCAACTTGCACTTTCATATTTGACACATATATTTATTAATAAAATATTATATATTAATAAAATAATAATATATGTAAGTATTAAATGATTGTTGAAAATGAACAGTGGTATTAAAATAAAAGGTAGTACTACTCACAATTGACACCATTAACACTATAAAATATTATTATTTTATTAATATATAATATTTTATTAATATAAAATAGTATCAAATTAATATTTTTCTAAAATAAAACCATCCCGTTATGATAGCTGCAACACAACCAACAGTCAAAAGATAGAAGCACGATGAAAGTTATAGCAAAAAGATGAAGCCGATAAACACATCTAATTTTACACAATGATTGGACCTACATTGCTACCTACTTTCATTGTTGGAATTTGGAAGAGAAAGGGTCTAACACGTTTATGCTAAAACTTAAATTATATGAACAGTGGATCATCATCTTATAGAATTTGAATGTGCACATATACCTCAACGGAGACACTAGGTGATGGAGGTTTTGTAGCAATGTAGAACACAAGCAAAGCAGTTCCAAAGCTCACCAAGATCCTCCACCACATTTGCAACCAAATCCATGCACAAGAATCGGAGTTGCGGTAAGAGAAGTACCTCTTCCACCCTCCTTTTCTCTCCCCGTAATAGTACTCAAAAAACGACCCTCCCTCTCTACTTTCACTTTCATCCCTCCCATTCTCACCACCATCAACCACAACAAAACGGTTCACATCACCATTTTCTGTGGCAGTGACATGACTCCCATCATAAGAAACCTTCTTATGATGTGAGAAAGAGTGGCTAGAACCACGAGATGACGTGTAACGACGCAGGACAAAGCGTGAAGCTTCGTCCTCTTCATGAGTAGGGTTTAAGGGATGAGTCTCGGAGCGAATAGGAGAGTGAAAGGTTGATTCTGGGTCGTTTTGGTTGCGAATGTCGGCGCTGTTAGCGTGGGAGAGAGTAGAGGGGCTTTGGACATAGTATGGACAAGGGTAGCTTTGATACATGAGAGCCTCATGGTCTTCAACAACGTTGTTGTGGTGCATTGCATTATGGTTGGACATTATTGTGTGTGTTTGTGTTTTGAGTGTTTTATCTTACATGGAGAAAGAAGCTTTGGAGGAAGAGGGTTTTAAATTGGAATAAAGAGAAGGGTTGCATTATGAAAGTGTAGGGCATTTTTGTTTGCTTCATGCCTAAAGTTATGTGTTTGGTGCATTATAGTACTCCTTTAGGTGTTCATTAAGGGACATGAGTGCCACTATGGAGGAACATAATTGTTGCTTCTTATTACAAATGTGCAAAAATATTTGTATATTAAAGTAGCAAATGGAGAAGTCACAAACCACACATGGTTGAAAATTTGAAAAGAGTATTATTGCATGTACATTAGTAAAATGTTGCTTATATTATATTATTATTATTATTATTGTTATTTAATATTTAATGAAAGAAAAAGTTAATAAATGAAAACATTTTTTATTAGGGAAAGTAAATCCAATTAATCCATTTATTACGGAAAAGGGCACTGTGATAATCCTGATTGGCATATTGTGCCTCCCATGAGGGCATTAATTAATTTTGCTTTACACCGAATGGTTTCTCTTTTCACATCCAACAAATGATAACAAAGTAAGCACGCTTTAACCATAATGTTTCCTCCTTCTAATGTTCTGCAAAAGGTTCAGATCTAACCCTGTAAAGATTATACTATTTAATGCCACAAGTATGAAGGGTCCATTCCATTTTATTTTACTTTTTTTATAATTTATAATTTAAATATTGCTCTATAAAACTATCAAAAATTGTAAAAATAAAATAAAATTAAAAGGTGAAATAAACAACTACTCTTCTGTAAAATTTCTCTTACTATGGCTTCATCTCATCTCTTTATCAGTTTATTATTTTTTACTCTTTCCAAAAAATATATCTAAAGATTAGCGTTCAAGTCAAGATATGATTAAGTAAAATAATCTCAACACTTTTATAATATCTGGATTCAGAACTCAAGACATTTGAATGTTGGGAATCATGATTCCATGGAATAAAATAAATATACAATCGTGGTCCATTTTCATTCTTTAAAAACTTTTCTTTCATTGATTCTTCCCACGCTAGACATATTTCAATTTTCCATATAAATTAGCATTGCATACGCTATAACTAATCCCTCATCCCAATGGTAATTTGACGTGATTGAAAATTGACCCCCTTTGCAAAAGTTCGTGCACCAAAATTTTCACACGCCGATTCATGTTTTCCAAGGTTCAAATTTTCTCTCCATACGAAATAATAAGACAAGCTTCCCTTAAAAATTTCTCCAAAAAAAAAAAAAAAAAAAAAATTTAAAAAAAAAATTTTTTTTTTAATTTTATAATTTAATTTTTAAAAATTTAATTTAAATTTTTT
>Ga0099825_1002171_pt1 | contig 25938 bp, 7 predicted proteins | sample SiratroredBW_FD_76838 | JGI IMG/M metagenome (GOLD analysis project Ga0099825, IMG submission 76838) | Root nodule microbial communities of legume samples collected from California, USA - Siratro red BW | ecosystem: Host-associated > Plants > Roots > Nodule | place: USA: California | collected... | reverse complement strand
AAGACATCTAGTTAAAAGGAATGTAATAAATGTTGTGAGTATTACCAGAAAAAAAGTAAAATAAAATAAAAAAAAAAAAAAAAAAAACTACGGAATCTTAGAACCAAGTTTCCAACAAGGTATAGAAGTTCGAAAGAAGCATAAAGATAGAAATACAGTTTTGTGATGGACATTCTCAAATTGGAAGATTGGTTTTGGTAGTGATAAAGTGGGTCCTAATTTACTGGGCAAAGTACACAATTCTCATTCTTTCGGACACGGTTATTGTGTCCGAAAACTATTACCAGAAAGAAAATTATGTTAACAGAAGATTACAGATGCAAATATTATCAGGGTTAGTAATAAAGACACACCTCACATTTGAAGAGTGTTTGTTAAACACTTTTCCTCCTACTTCAACATTTTTATGTGTTGTAACACAAAGGATAGAAAAGAAATCCTTAAAACTGTTGCTAAAAGACAACTGAATGCACAAGACTCCCACATAGTGGGGTATTGGAAGGGTAGAATATACACAGCCTTCCCCTCGTAAGCAATGCTGTTTCCAGGATTTGGACTTGAGCCACAAAGCAGCCACCTTACCCTTGTATCAAGACTCACACTATCAAATGCTAAAGTTGGCTGGGGGGAGAAGGAAATACACATAAAAACCCATGATTAAGGATCAGAGTATACTAGATCATCGTATATATGGCTGTGCAATTAATAAAAAATTGTCAAGCTACTTAATAAACCACGTACCCCTCAAATATAAGATATAGAGACAAGTTGATTTATAAACACCTTGCTAGAACCAACACAGTTGATGCAAAAACATTTTTGGTCCCTCACCTCAATTTTAGTTACAGGTCCCTATAGTTTAAAAGTTTAGTTTTTAGTCCCTAAGTGTGGACAACTATTGGGATGAAAAATGTATTTAAAACTATTCACTGATTGAAGAGATTTTATAGGTTTCATGGCATTGGCATCCTAACTTATTCGGTCAAAAAATAAAAACAAACAGGAAAAAAGTAAATTGAAGGAAACATAACCAGTGCTCATATCACATGACATTCCATACCATGAAATTTCTCAACATTTCCCTATTATAATCTTTTAGGTCATTGATGGTAGAATACACTCCCTGAAAACCTTAACAGTAAGTGGGGACAGCGTAGTTGGAAAGGACAGGCCATACATACTAAGGAGTAATAAGATAAAAAGTATATTTTCAAAGCCATAGTCTTGAGAGGTGATTACCAGTAATACCTAGGTCACTAGGTATGAACAATATAACAAGGTTCACGTAAGGAATCAGGAAGCTGATACATTTCCACAGAACCCAGAATACTACCAAATCAATTTAGTATTCAACAAAAAAGTCATTGCCTTGCTCCTCACGGGGGAGGAACCTTGAAAGGAATTGAGAAGAATCTTGTACTCCAATGAAATTATTGCACACTAAACATCATACCTGACGTTAGAATATGAAGATAAATCAATTAACCTTGAAAACATACTATTATATTATAAATTGTTAATTTTCAGTTTGGATATAATTAAATACACAGGAACATACAAATATCCTAATTTCTCAATGTACCAATTAAAAGCAGAGATGAAGCAAATATTCAAGTACGTCTCACATCTAAATAAGCATTTTAAGAAATAAAACTGAACATCCCAACCAACCAACTGACCCGTAATCACCAGCAGCAGCATATGAAAAACAACATTACAGCTTAAAATTGTTATTAATCCAATGTCAGAAAACATCCAGCCACATGAGGAACAATGCATGACAGCGTGAGAATCAGCAAGAAAAGGGTTAATCATTCTTGTATTAATAACATAATAACATTCTTCTATGTAGTACTTTTCCCTGGCAAAAATAGGCTACCTTGAGGAACAGAATTCAACTAAACAGATGAGAAATGACAAAAAGGTGAGAACTATTTCCTATTGATGTCCAAAATCTAAAGAAAACAAGATGAACATAGTTTGGATACAATTAATTATCATCATACTGGTGTAACTATTTGCACTTCATTTTTAGCTTCAAGCAAAACTTAGAAGAGTTGCATGATAACCAGTATTTATAACTTTAACTCTCAAGAGCAAGTATACAACACCTTCACACGTCAATTGCAGTGTGTCACCAAATACGTCACAACAGTAATTGTGGCACCTGCCATTATCTTGTCTAACACCATAAGGTCAAAATAAAGTTCACGTAGTTTAGTAATTGAATAACCATGAATCAATACGATGCAGTTTATTAGACATATAAATGTATGCACAAAAATATCTTATCTTAGGTCACAGAATGTGTATAAATTCAAGAAATCACAGAACAAGGACCACAGGGTAGCCTAGATACAGAACCTTTCGGTTCTCAGACCAGTTGCAGCTTGCCTTGGATCTTTCAATGCTTCCAAAGAACGCCTAGTTATCTCAGTATGTGAGGATTCCAATATCAAAAGCCAAAGCATTAACTAAATTCCGTTTTCATTGTTACGTTATGGCTGGCGCATCAGCCTCTTCCAATAATGTGTTTCAGAACAATAACAGAACTTTACTTCATCTACCTAAGGCTGAAGGAAAGCAATTAAGCGAGATTGATTCCAATTAAGGAAATACCATTTTTGCAAAAACCAACTAGCTTGCATCTAATGATCTCTGATGATTAAAATCAATCATTGAAGAATTAGGTTTTTGTAAATAAAAGTATTGCCAGTTATGAACACAAATGAAGTTATGTATACAGTTCAACTCTTTGTTCATGTGGAGATGCTGAAATCATAAGTAGAGAACCAAAATATAGAAAGAACAACTAATCCTTTTGAAAGTCAATGAATGGATAACTACATTTCTCTTCAACAGTTTAACCCCTAAAAGTGATTGCTACACAAGTAACAAGATACAAATATAACATTAATCCTTGTTAATAAAAGTAACTCCAGTCAGATTGCGGATACAGGCGTCAACTATTAATCAGGATAGTTAAGTCCAATGAGCTATTAAATGAAGGGATGCAACTAGCTAAAAACAATTTCTAAATTGAGAATTTGAGATATATAATAACAACAGAAGAGAAAGTAATTGTACAACAATACCATAATTAAGTGTGCTCGTATTTTTGTCAAGTCCAATGTAACGCCAATCCGAGCCTCCCAACTTAACACTAATCCAAGCCATATCCTCTTTCTAAGTGTAAAAGGTCTATTGTTGGGTTCAACGCAACACCAAAATCTGAGCCCACTACTCCTTTTACGTGACTGTCTCAGGTGTAAAAATTCCCTTGAAAATTGTATATTGAAACCAAACACACTAGTCATCAACCCAAGCATACCATAAAACAAATAGGTACTACATACATACTAATGAACACAAAACATGCTATCTAACGAATAGGCTATACTTTGTACAATTCAACAATATCAAGTCAAATTGGGAAAAAAGAAAAATTGAATTAGATAGATTCAATTTGTTAAACAATGTTAATTCAATAACAAATTGTGTGGACAAATGGTTTAGTACCACACAACAGCCATTGCATGAGCTTAATATCCTAAAAATCAGCTCTCCAACAAGTCTCCACTGTCTTCCTGCTTGTTCAAACTAATCCCCTTCCCCCAAAAAGCAAAAATAAAAAGACTACCGGAGAATCAGGAAACTATCTCTAACATTTGCATTGAATAACAAAAGGATCTCATTAAAACCCCGTCCCCCTTTCCCCTGAATAAAACACTTTACTACTACACCATAAAATTAGTTAGAACCCCACGTGTCAAAGATCAACCTTGACCAATTAACCTACCTTCACTCTCCTAACCACCACCTCCTCCAAAGCCTCAACAACTACTTATTCTTCACCGTCAAGCCCAGCTCCCCTGCCACAATAACAGTGGTAGCCATGTCCAGAAACATGCCATGCTCCACCACCCCAGGAAGATTCAGAATTGCGTCACTGGCAGCCTTCAAATCTCCAATACTCCTCTCGAAATACAAATCCACAATGAAGTTCCCATTGTCCGTCACATACGGCTCCTCCTTCTCCCCACAAGTCCTGAGCTTGGCCACACACCCAGCCTCCTCAAACAGCTTGCGCAACCTCTCAGCAGAGAACTTCCAACAAAACGGAATAACCTCAACGGGCATGGCCAATCCACTCCCCCCTACATAGTTCACAAGCTTGGACTCATCAACAATGACAATAAACTTCTTGCACGCGCTCTCCACCATCTTCTCCCTCAGGAGGGAGCCACCGCGACCCTTGACGAGGTTGAGAAAAGGGTCAACCTCGTCGGCGCCGTCGATGGCCAGATCGACGACGGGGTGGGAGTCGAGATCGGACAGGGGGATCCCGAGGGAGAGCGCCTGTTCGTGGGTTATCTTGGAGGTGGGTATTCCGACGATGTCTTTGAGTTTTCCCTGGCGGAGAAGCTCGCCGATGCGGTTGACGGCGTGCTTGGCGGTGGAGCCAGTGCCAAGGCCGAGAACCATGCCGGATTCGACGTACTCGACGGCCTTGTAGGCGGCGATCTTCTTGAGGTCATCTTGGGTGAAGATGACGGAGGGGGAGGAGGAAGGGTGGAGGAGGCCGGCTTCCATGGCAGCCTTCTCGGTGGCAATGAAATGGGGGTAGGGAATGGCCATGTTAATGGGTGAAAAGATCAAAACTTGCGAAGCCCAGAGATTTAAACGTGTGGTGGAAGAAGATAAGAGAGAAGGACAGAGAGATTGGGTTGGAGGGCTACAGAGGGTTGAGATTGTTTGGGTATATATAGAGAAGGGGTAGAATCACCAGTTTCGTTCAAACACTGCGTTTTTGTGTTTTCAAGTGAAATAAACGTGTTTGGCGCCGTTAGGGGAAAGAGACACAGAGAGATTCGACCACCAAGGACGCAGGCATGCAGCTTCCGAGGTTTTTATCCTCGGACAAAACCTCAAAACCTAAATTTTAACTATTGCATCTCTTTCTGTACACAACTTACCTTCCCAACACAACAACTAATTAAATTTTTTCACTAATTTTAAAGAAAAATACATTTTAAACAATTTAAATAAATTTTTAATCACTCAATATGCAAGATTATATTAGAAATTTAAATATATTCAAAAAATGTTTGAAGAAAAACTTTTTGTAAGAAAAAGATTAAACCTATTTCACTGAAAGATCTGTAAAAACAGTTTCTTTCAAGATAAGGATTGAGAGTTACGACATTTTATAATATTGAAATGCGTTTGTCCTACGAAAATAAATAAATAAGCAATTGTTTTCTTTTGCATAATTTATGTTTTAAAGAATTTAAGACATGAAAAATAGGACTTGTACACTATGACATAGTAAAGAAATGGATGCTATTTACTAAGAATCCGTTCCATGCTTTTCCGTCGGAAAAGTTTTCAAAGTTCAATTTTCAATGTTCCAAGTCTTAAATTTTAAATTCTCCCGTTTTCTGCACTTTAATGGACCACAACTTCCGAATACAAATTGTTGTGACACGACGATACCAAAAAGATTGAGCTAAATCGGATCATATAAAGCTGTTTAAATTTATTTTTGACCTTATCCACGCTTAACAATGTGAAACCAAAATTTACAATTTTTTTTTCTTTGTGATAAACAAGGCGTGAATATTGCTTCCCTTACGAATCTTCGTATATCCCAGTCAACCGATGTCTATCCCTATGTCATTTGTGTACCTTTTTCTAAGAAAATTATTTAAAAATTTCTAAACATGCATTTATTTTACCAGTTTTGTTTTGACCTAAATAAATTTATTTTCGTGGAGTGTATAGATTATATAATCGCTCTAATTTAATCAGCAGTTCAAAATTCTACATAAATATGTTAAATACTTTTAGAGAAAACATGTGAATAAAAATTACCCTAAGAAAAGTAATTTCCTGTGAGCATTATAATTGTATTCTTGTCAAAGGTTTATTATTCGGTCTCCATCTTTTGCGTGGAATAGATTCTTTGTATTCTTAGGCTATGGTGGCTATGGAAGAACCAAATGCACTATTTTTCTTTGATAATGATGTGAACTGTGCAATTTGCTTTGTCCTTTTAAAACGTTTATAAATAATGTTTTTTTTTTTTTTTTTGCAGAGCATCTTTTTAGGATTGTCAATGATTTTGGTCCGCACCTTTGATCCCTCTTCTTCACTCCAGTGGGTGGGGCGAGACAATCCAAAATCTTGGTTTGTCTGCAATTTATATTTTTAACAAAAACAAACAAACAAAAGTTTGTCTGCAGTGTGTATTTTCTAAGGTGCAGAAATAATCAGAGTTTTATATTTCATAAAGGTGGATTTGATTTTCTTTTGGGTGAAAATCGTCGACGTGGCCAAACGAATAAGCTAAACTATCCAAAACAAGCAGTGATGAAAATATCTGCAAAAAAGAAAAGGAATCCAGAAAAAAAACAGTTGAAAATAGAAAATAGAAAATTAAACAGAACTTAACCAATGATTTCCAAACATTACAGGACTTTAATTCAACCTCGCGTTTTAGTAGAAAGTATTACTAATTCGGGTTATAAAACTTTAAATGTCGGAGAATTTAAATGAAAGTTTGTAATATTAAAGGAAATAAATAAAAATAATAGATGAATACATTTATAGATAAAAGTGTTTGATGAATAATTTATTTAGAAGAAAAAAAAAACCATGTAAAAAAAGATTGTGAATAAATTATTATCAGTCACCGTCACTTTAAAGCTATGTGGGCCTTCATCTCGAATTTGAGGCCCAGCTTGAGAACCTAAAACACGGGCTTTAATTGAGTCCAAAATAATTGAGACAAACCATTGAAGACGTATTTAGGTACACCTTCATAGACACAGTAAATTGATGATTATATCTTTAATAAAAAAATTAAATAAACTTTACATCTTTTAAATTTTTGTATTTTGAATCGTACAATACAAAATATAAAAATTATACAATTTAAATATATATTTTTTTACAATTTTAAATATTTTTTTATATTGAATTATACGATTTAAAAAAATATTTTTGATATTTTAACAAAATATGGAAATGCAGGATGAACAGGGAGCTGAGGAAGAACACGTCACCACAAACATAAAATGACGGGTTCTAAGTTCTGATTTTGAATGGAAATATTTTGCATTTGCATGGTATAATAAAAAACATATAATGCTAAGCACTTTATTTATATTATTTTTATTACTTAAAATGTGTTTTGTGTGTCTTTAAAGTTTTACATATATTAATTAGTCATAAAAAAAGTTATAAAGCAAAGTTTTTCTATTTAATAAGCACTTAACAAATATAATTAAATTTGAGATATATTAAAATAATATAATTTTTTTAAATTATTTGTAGCAACTAAAACGTACTAGGCATGTATTATAAATTTACAGTTAAATTGAACTTTAATTAAAAATTTATATTAATATTTTGAGGAATTCATTTCGGTCATGTATTTCTTATATTTTGATTACTATATCAAAATATTTTATCTACTTTATTTTTTATTACTGTAACATTTTTTTATCAAATACCTTTAACTTTTATATTATTTCTATTTATTTATGCTCATTATTTTATTTTTATTACTTAATTTTTCATTTTGGTACTGAACATGTCTTTAAACAGCAGTTAACAAAAATTGTTGAACACAGAACTAACCATGGTTTGGTAGAAAAGAGGAAACATCATGGATGAAAATGAAATAAGACCATATCGTCTATTAAGAAAGGATGAAAAATAAATAATTTAAAAATCATAGAATTTATTATTTTTTTGTACTTATCTATATTCGTGTGCGTTTCTTTTTATTCTTTATCTCTTTATCTTGAAAAAATATTTTAACTTTTTTTATCATCTTATTTTAATCTGGCTTATTTCTTTTTATCCCCTGTGAAACTAAGAGATATCAAATAAGTTGTCTAGATAATCGGTGGAGATGGATATGGATATGTGAGAATCAGAATGGAAAATTTAGGTTTGGTTAAATCAATTAGAGATTGTTTTGTTTTCTTCCATGAGACGGATAAAAAGTGTAAGAAAGTCACCATAACACCAAATAAAGGTTTAATATAATGTGTAATCGATTAACGAGTCTTTTACCCCTAAAGCCATAATCAATCATATACAAATTATAATTAATGATGCATAGCCAAATATACCACTAAACATGTGAAATTAAGCATTTAAATGAGTTATTTAATTTATATTATTCCTCTGACAAAGGGTGTAAAAATAGTTAGGTATTTAAGTATGAGTCTAAGTCTTCACATTGGGTAGAAATGAGAAAGTTGAGCATAGAAATGAGAAAGTTGAGCAATATATAAGAAAGAAGACCTACAAACCTCCTAATGTCTTAAAGGTTTTGAATTGAAGATCGTGTCATTTTCTTGTGCGAGTTTAACTCAATTTTTATTCTTATAAGAGTCTAAGTCATTCTTGTGAGATATTGCCAGTTTTACTTTCGAATTACCCAACAAAAATAATTACATATAATTGAATTTTCTTTTCTTTTATTTACCATCAGAGACATATTTTTCACTTATTTTTTCACTATAAATCACTTACATTGTATTTTGATTGGATGATTAAAAAATGAAAGGAAAAACATTATAAGAGTGGGAAGGGAACTTGTTTGAATTAGATGAAAGAATGTGAAAAAAATGAGAATGAGTTGAAAATTTATAAGTATATTTGATTGGTTCTATATAACTAAAGAGTTGTAGGTGTTTTCTTTTCAAAGTCGAATGTGTCTTCGTGCTGTTTTTTACAAATTTAAAAATGCAATGCAAGAAATAACCCATGTTGCTGGAATATTTTCATTTTAGAAATATATATCTTGTGCAAAAATAACCTACGGGATCAATTATGTGGGCATACCACCTAAAAGTAATGTGTTTTTAAACTTAACAATTAATTAGGGTTATCCATATTCGATTATCCAGGGCCAGTAAACATGAAATATTTCCACGCAATCTACAAATATTTAACTTAAAAGTTACATTTGTTTCATACATTTTCTCCCCGCATTAGATAAGATAATGAAGTATAAGTGATTGATTAAATATAATAATTAACATTACGTAAATCCACATAATAAGACCATCATTAATTTAAATTCTAATACGAACAAAATATAAGATAAAAGATGACCAATAGTACCAACGTAGAAAAAAAAGATAGTTTTTAAGGTACAAAAATATTGAAAGAAATTAATATAATTCAAATAACATTTCTTTAGGGTCATAGTCATGATGGAAAAAGTTAACTATATACTCAAATCTGTGTGGGTGAATATTATCAGGTGTATTTAGAATCACAAAAAGAACATTATTTTTAGGTAACAGGGAAATACAGTAATACAAAGTTATCTTATTCTGTCCCGTATTTAAATCCATTAACATGCTTAAAATCTACTGGTTGAACATTGTTCACTTTTTTTTTTTTGTACTGGTCACTTTAAATTTCAGCAGCTGTTGATAGCACATGTTTCTCTGTGTACTATGGTGTTGGCTAAAGGACATATTGTTTATTGTGTGTTTTAATATGTTTTTTGTTTTGTTTTATAAAAGGATTGAACTATCCTTCCTAGATTTCCATTATATATTTTTTATTATTAATAAAAAAATATTGAGATATAAGATCCAATTTAAAAGAGAATAAATTTACATTCAAATAATACAAAGTAAATAAATAAAATTATTTGCATCAATGTATATAAGAATTCTTTAAAACTTTATTTTAAACTTAACAAATTTAATAATAACCCGTTCAAAACCATGACACATATTTAAGGTTAAACTATTTCAATATTGTTTTTTAGTTCTTATATATCATCGTATATTTGATTAAACATTTTATCATCGTACATAATTTGAGATTAAGGTCTTCTAACACCAATGTTCTCGTGATCAAATTCTATATAAGAAAACACATCTAACCTCTTAAAAAATTTATTCTTTCAATGTATTTTTTATTGATTGATGCATATAGGTTGTATTAATATTCTAAAACAAAATAGTACACCATAGCTGAATTATCTAGACTCACCAGTTTAAAAGAGATTTGTTTATAAATCTTTTACTAAATTAAGGTTATCTCATCTTGGAAATCCTCATTATTGATAGTTTATATTCCTTTATTAAACTTTTCTGATTTATGTGTAGAGTAGCATAATAGATAATTTAAAGAAAAATTGAAGTTAAACCATAATTATTATAATTAGTTTAGTTATAATGAAATCTTTTAAGAATTATTTAAAATAAAGTTGGACATTTATAACGGACAAATAGTGACATAATTAATTATATAACTAACATATATTTTATTATGGTGAATATTGTCTATTCTTTCAACCTAATCAAGTAAGATATGTTTATAATCAATTATCTAATACAATATTTTTTCTTCCTCTGATGAAATTCATCTTAGATTTGTGAAGTGGATCTGCTAACCATATCTAAGGTTTATGAAAAGTTATCTTCACTATAAAAAGAAGATAGTATTCGATTTCAAAACTAACTCAAGAACTTCACACACTAAATATGTACATTAATTTCACACACATTCTTTAGGTTAGGAGGCTCACTTAACAATTGCCAATGAGTAGTGGTTCTAAGGAAGAAGGTGAATGCTTTGAGAAAAGGTTTACACAACTCATAATGCTTGGTTTGTGAAGGTGCAAATGTAAGTGATGGTGCAGTGGGTCATAAAGGAAGGAGAGTTTGGCAAGGGTACCATAAAGGAAGATGTACAAGTTTTTAACTAATTGACTCAAGAGTTTTTATTTTCTTGTTTAGATGTTAAATTTTTAGAAGTTAACTTATTCTGATAAAGAATTTTAAATGTTTTATATCAAAATATGTATTTGTAGAGAAAATTGTAAAATAAACTTAAATTGTATGATTATTTGAAATAAATTAGTTAAAATTAAATAATATTAAATTTCACGTAAAAATAATTTTATATTTTTATTATTTTCTCTCTGAGTTTTGTGTTTTTTCTTATATAGTTTTTCTACATGACCTTAATGGAGATATCATGTACTTATTTTCTAATAAAATGTTATTAATCTCACATCATTATTTATTGATATAGGTAGAGATTTCTTTTAAAACAAAATTGATTATATTATATTTTCATTAATTACAACCACTAGTTTTTTCTTTTTACTAGTCTGGTGACATTGCTCAGTTAAAGTAGTTATAATTTTTTGTGTTAACCTTACTAATAATTTTTGTAGATGTCAAAAACCATTTTTAAATTAACATATTTATGTTTAGCTTATATTAATTAATGTTATTTTTAACCAATGTTAATGAAAATGAATGAGAAAGATTTATTAACCAGTGTTAATATCATTTCTCTCAATTAACATTGATAAAATAGAACTATCAATAACAATTAAAATTGTTTATAAATAAAAAATGACACTCTTTTAACTAATATAAGAGGTTTTTCTATAATAATAAAATTTATTTTCTAGTTGAGATTATTTACTTGTTAACGTATATCAAAACTATTTATCAATTCAAGTCTTTTCATTTTTTTTTAGATTTTTGTCAAATTTGTAGCTGTTGTCTTTGATCAAGGTCGGTAGATATTATATAGTAATTCTTATATTTATTAGTAACTGAAATATTACATTAAAAAAATAAAAAAAATTTCTTATCTAAATGATAAATCTTTAAAAAAGTAAACCATTTAAAGATGAAAACAATTTAAATCCATTATATTCAAACTTCCTAAAAATTGTAAAATTCTATAACAACTTGAAGTTCACGTGTGAATAGAACATGATTTTCATGCACATGAATTGGTAGACATAAAAGAAAGACAAAATAGAGAGCAATTGGAGGTAAAAAAACCTGAATTTTATGTTAATATTATGTCTTAAACGAAGTGAAATAAACAAATATGGACCCCAACATTTCTCACCTTTGTCTCCGATCCAATGAATCCTAATCAACCATTCTTGGTGTGTTTTGAAAAACATTGTGGTTAATGCCTAAACTTTCATTCCTACTTGTAAAGGGGATTTTTTTCTCTCTTTATAACATTATAGATAGGAACATGATTACACATACATATTTACATTTGTAATTTTTAAAATATAAAATATAGAAATATAAATTTATATATTATATCATTATTAATTACATAAATAAATAATCAAAATTTATGTATTGAAAAATTATATGAAAATAAGATTAGTTAAATATAAAAAAATAATCTAATTTATTTATTAAAAAATATATATTTTTTTAAATCGTGTTAAAATTATCAAATATGTTAAAAAAATTAAATTAAATACTTTTTATAAATCACATGAATAATATACATGTACCACTACTCAATATGTGTCAGACACAAAACAGTATCCGAACTTCACGTTATCCTTCATAACGTAGAGGTATCGTATATAGAAAATTTTCTTTCAAGTCAATCACTTTCCCACCATTCAAATAACTTATTAGTCAGACTTCCTTTGGTGGTTAATATATTTGCCATAAAAGTAAAAAACCTGGTAAAAGAACAGAAGTGAGTGAAAGGACAAGACATGAGAAGACGTGTGCATATAAAAAAGATTCCCTAAATTGATTTGTGTGAGTGAATACTTGAAAAGTCTTCTGAAACATCAATGGCTATCTATCTATGCATGCGCAAGGGTTATTTATATGATGTAATAGAGAAGGAAGATATGAACCAATTGAGAATGGAGCATGTGATTGGGTTGGGAAAGAACTAGCTTTCCCAGCAAATTGATTTGTATGAAAAGATGTATTTGGTCTTGGGAATCAACCAGTTTCGTTGTATGGGAACCAGGTTCATTAAAATTTAAAATTCATTTTTGGCAGTTTTTAGTTATATAGATTCTATTACTTTTAGATATTATGTTTACAATTTCAAAAGCATAATAGATTGTCAAATTTTATGTTAATTAATTGTTTTGATGTAAGAGGTGTAATGAATAAAAACAGTGAAGTACCAAAAATTTATAAGGTTACTAAGCTTCAAACTCTTATATGAGATTGAATTTTACCCATTACATGAAAAAACAATCTATAAATATCTATATAAACTGATTTTTAAAGAACTTAACAAGAAAAAGTTCTATTAATCACTCTTAACTAGTTAAAAGGCTTATTATTATATTCAAATATAAGTATATATTATAACTATTATATATTCAGTTATTTTTTCTATAGAAAATAATAAAATTGTTGTATAATAAGGTGATTTTTTACTGTAATATTGAAAAAGAAATCCTATTAATTAAAAATGAAAAATACACCCTCTCATAATTTAATTGATATGCTATTCATTAGGTTGTTTAAAAAGAGCTTTACTTCTAATCAAATAAAACACTGAACATTAAATACTTAATAATAAAGATCTTTCTGTTCAATTTGTTTCATTGATAAATTTTGTCAATATCTATTCTTTTATATATTTGTAGGTTTTTGGTTCTTGTATTTGTTGGATAAAATTGTATAATTAAAAATTGGTTAATTTGATTAGTGTAAATTTATAGGTATAAAGGTTAAAGCATTCCTCATATGTTTTATATTTATATTAATTTTTTTTCAGAAAATAAAATATAATTAAAATAATTATATAATAAATTGTTTTGTTTTCAATTCAACTTGTTAATATATATTTATTATCTGATATATTTATTTTATTTTTTTCTTTATATAATATCTTAAAAATACTTATAAAAAAAGATTTGTATATATCTTCATATAAAAATAATTAAAGATCGGATTTTTATTTATCAATTAGCTCCCACACTTATATTCCATTCACAATCATTACTGCTGGGCAAGTAAAATCTTGATTCAAATTTTTAATCCATTAACATATTTTAGCATTCTGTTCAGTTCAGAGCACAATTTTCATACCAGTATTGATGATGAAAGGGGGTTGAAATTTCCCCTTACAATCTTTGAAATACAAATGAGACTGGCTTGCATAAAGAAAGTAAAAAAAAATAAAATCATGTCATCTTCTTTTAATTTTAATTTCTCTGTTAATATAAATAAGTGCTGCTCAATATATTTTTTAATTTCTCTGTTAATAATTTTTTTAAGAGTTAACTATATATTAAGGTTATTTTTTTGTTTAGTAAATTAGTTAACAATTACTACAAATTAAACAAATATATTGATCATTAGTAAAATTTAAGTAAAATTATTAAAATAGTTTTTTTATCAAAACTATAATTTTTTATTATATTAAAATCAAAATATATATTTATTGTAATAAACTATGAACCCTCAAATATTTTTGATAAAATATTCAAATAGCTTCTTTCTCTCATTTATGGTGCTTACATTAAACTTTTGCAACTAAATTTGACATATTTTTTTAAAACAAAATTTGAAAAAAATAGAAAATAAAAATTAAATATCATCTGTCCCTCCAAGTGCAGGTAACTCCATCTCTATTTCCTCAGTATCTCTTTCTCTTTTGTCATTTTCACTTTATCAAACAGTTAACAGTATTTTTTAAGAAAGAGAACAACAGTGAAAAAATCTTTTCTGAAATATTTTTGTGTATACTTAAACATTTCAAAATACAGTTATCAAGATAAATAAAATAGATAAGAAATATAATAAAAACTTAATGATAAATATTGATTTTAAAAACATATTAGTTCTAACTATCTATTTCTATCTTCTGTTCCATTTATCCTAATTTCATTTTATATTTAAGATCAACTCGCTAAATTGATTTGACTTTAAAACAGACAAAAAAATCATATTTTAAAGATTAGTAATTTCAGCTCAACAGAGAACCATGCAATAAATAGAGAGGAGGAATAGAGCAATCTGCACAGATATGTAGGAGTAAAATTAGAAATGCACAAACTCATTTAGGTTAATAATAAAAGTACAATTTATGAGTTGCCTAGGGTTATGAAGAAATCATAGCAAAGACCTGGCAGCAGCTAGGCCAGTGGAAGAGCACTTGAGACAGCTGTGTTGTGGCACAGATAAATAGTGTTAAGCCATCCAGCTGTTTGATTAGATATAACATTGTCTTCTTGGATTGAAAAGGCCTCACTTCAACACCATCATCATCAATGCCTGATCCAGAATCTCCACTCACCCTGCTTTTAGATTTGCATGTCCCAAAATATCCCATACCTTTTCTTATTTAAATACACCCTTCCCCCCATTTCCTCGTACCCTCCTAACATGTTTATCCTCCTCCTATTTCTATTCCATCCATCTCTCTTTATGGTTTACTCAAAACCCTAGCCATCTATGAATCACGTACAATTATAAATTTGCCCTAGCGATCTAAACAGCTAGCCACTATAGTTTTCTTGTACGAATAAACTAGATTAGACTAGACTAGAATTGCTTTCCCCACAAGAAATGGTATGCTATTCGGGATAGGTTGCTTTGATAAATGCTATACTACGCAACACTTCAATAATCAATAAACTCGATCTATATAATTCTTCTTCCTTTTTGGTTACTGATAAGCATTACTATGGTTCGAATCCAACCCCATCTTACTACCGCCATGCATGTGATATGCTAACTTATTATTGTCTGTGATGAGTAATTGGATTAGGTCGAGTTCTGTATTGTCTAAGTTGGTAGTAAAATGTTTGAGAGTATGTAGGGGGTTATGGAAGGGGCTCACTTCAGTCCAGTCCGGGGCAGTGGAAGATAGCTGAGACTCAGCTGCTGACTCGTTGGTTCGAAAGCTCACCATTAAGATTGATATTAGCGCTTGCAATTGTTAAGCTTGCAATAGTTAAGGTGGTGTGCTTCTGATCCAACGATGCGGGAGCTGCATTCAGTTGTGACTGTCGCGTCTTGGACTGAAGGGGCCTCTTCATATCCTATTTCTGTAACTCTTTTGAGTATTGTCAAAATTATATTTTTATCATATACGTGTAAGTGTTGAAGTGTCTTTATGCTGTATGTAGTTTGTTCTTGATGTGGAATTTTCATGATATTATTATGCACCGATATGGATAAGGAGGTCTATATAGTAGCAGATGATTAATTGCTTGACGCCTTGTTTGTTAATTTGTGGAGTGACATGTGATGCTCACCGTGCGTTCAACTAAACTATTTTGGTTGAGACTGTTGAGACTGCTCTTGATACCCTTCACCCTGGACGTTGTCTATTCTATAAGGAACATCGCGAAAGTAATGGTAATTTTCGGCGAATGTGTTGCGTAGGCTCCAAGTGAATGATCTTGGCTAACTTTGGCAACTGGTATATGAACTTCTGATTACCCTCAGGTAGGTAACAGGTGCTGCTCTTCCAATAAAGTTTCTTTTATCAATTATATAGTTTGACTTAAGAGAATATTGTGGAAGCGTGCCCTCTTGTTACGATAGTTTAGGTTTATAGGAATCTGGTTCTGTATTCCTCCTGCAGCGTGACTCTTGCATTGGCCAGTTGGACTTTTATTTGACTTCTGACGGGAGTAGTTGTGACTGAACCACGTTCTGCCTATTTGTAGAGCTCAAGATCCAGGCATAATATCAGATGAGTTTATTTTCGACTTTGTTTTCATAATATGCAAGTTGCGTGTTATTTACGTACAATCATGCTGTAATAGATGTTTCTGAAAGAACTTTCCTTTGAAGGATGTGGTGGGTAAGCAGATTGTCTTTTTGCAACCGTTGGCATTTCAGGGATCGATATATATGTAGCTGTAGCTTGGACGTGTTGTGAGAAGAATCTGATGTAATGCCCGTTTAAGTAATTTACTTCAGTTTTTCATTCAGTGGCGTACAAATTAAGTTTTTAGTAGTAGGGTGAATAGTGGTGTGGCGGATCTATTCTATTTACATATTATTGTGAGTGATGCAGTATTCGAAGTAAACCATCTTGGTAGATTATGCGTGTAATCAATGTAGTGGGAGAATTGATGGTTTAAGGGTGTAAATATCAGACACAGTGGAATTTATGTATGTTGAAATCTTTTCAAACTGTCTGTTTGTAATATCGTGAATTATAATTAGTATAATTAGTACTTTTATGATTATAGATGGTTATTATTTTAGATTTATCCACTCCGTTCCTTGGACATTCTACTAGTTTGGGATGGTACACTATGCAACTTACAAATTCTTTTTGAAGAACAGGTGAATTTTTAAATCTGATAGTTAACATTTGAGCCAGATAACATTCTTGGTCTATGAAGCAACTAGTATGTTATTCCATAATGCTATTTATAATTCTGGAATATTTATGATTCTGGAAGCATTAGGTTAGATTGATGTATGTTTTAACAATTAAGCTGTATATAGTGCTATGATACGGAGTGAATTAGTACTAATTAATTTACATGCTTCTTACAGCCATTACATTTGAATGGGAAAGATATTTCGTTTGGTAGTTTATTGTGGAACCACTGAAAATGTGTTTAAATATTAAAAACCTCAAATATGTTCTAAAGTATCTCGTGCACAAATATCTGAAGAAATACTGTCAGATCTAAATATTTAAAAGCTAGGAACAAAATTATAATTGTATAATTTGATATAATTTTTAAAGTAATTTTATATTACACTAATAATATTTTATGTAATCAAGCTGTACATTTCTTTTCAGTTTCCTTTCCTACCAGAAATTTGTATAAAAATAGTGTAATTTTGATAAAAGTAGTGTAATTTTGATTGTTTATTTACAAGGATGAGAGAATTTTTCTTTTTCCCTTTGAAAAGGTCATAATCTTAGGAAGGCTGACTTTAAATTTAACTTGAATTAGAATTTAATTGAAGTTGTGTATGATAGATAGACTTTAATTAAAATTTGGATTAGAGTTTAATTAAAATTGTGTATGACTGACTGTTTTTGGTGTTAAATAAATATAGTTATAATGATTTCAATAATTTTCATACATTGAATCATGTCACCTTATAACTTCCATGATTAAATTTTTTCTCATAAAGTATGTATTTGTATTACAGGTTATGAGTGATTGGATTAAGCAAAAGGATTAATTTTGTATGGAAAACAGTGAGTAGCCACAATTTGGAATACTGGACATGTGGCAGTTTTTGCACAATTTTGCGGAGAAAGATCTTGCATGTAGTATAGTGATATATATATATATATATATATAATGGAGATCTAATTGTTTATGCTATTGTTGGACAGTTAGCTTGGAGTTTCAGTTTATAACCCTCAATGATTTAGTCCATCGAGATTAAGAGAAATAATGAATTTGTAACGATGAATTTATTCTTTTAAAACAATTTATATAATTCCTGGTCCTCTATGCCTTCCACCAAATATTTATCAATACACCTTCTAACTAATAACCAAATATTTATCAATACACCTTCTAACTTAATTAGTTGAAGTTATGTTGTTTGAAATAATTAAAACAAAAGATATTACGACTTGGAGATTTAAAAAATAAATAAAGGTGATTAGTCTTATATCATATATACATATTAATTAGTTAAATTATTTATTTTTGTATTAAAGAAACTTAAATTATTTATTTTTGTATTAAAAGAAACTTGTTCTTTGTGCCTGAATTTGGTCAAATAAAAATTTTAAAAGTAAAGATGCACTGAAATAAATATGAACACGCACTTCCCATTGGAATTGTAATTGATTTGGTGTGTCTTAATTCAAAATCTCTGGTTCTTTGAATCTTACTTCATTTTATGCTGTAACTCCATTCCTCCCACTTTTATTTTCCTTAGCCCCTAATAACAAAACCACACTCACACATACATGCATCCTTTTATTGTCTTATACATATGCACACAACTCGTTCGTCCCTCTCGAAACGTTCATTCCCATGCATTGCAACATCCAGAAAATGGAAGCAAGGTGTCTATGTTCCCTTATGTTCTTATCAAAGCCTCTTTCAACCAAGTTGTTCTCTAATGCCACCACCACTCGTAGGAGTTTAATCTATGCATCAAAAAGTGAGTCCTTTGGGCACCACTATGAGGGGAAGATTATGAGGGGAAGATGGTGGACGAGAACATAATCCTTCTGAGAATACAAATTCGTGAGATTGAGATGGTGGAAATGAAGGGTAAAGCTAGTTCGGATTGGAGTGAATGGGAGAAGAAGTATTTTCAGAATTATGGTTCGGACTTATGTGAAGCTGTTGAATTGTTGCAAAGACTCTTAATCAACACTAGACCTTCTTTTGCGCTTGCCACTTTTGCTCTTCTAATGCTAACCATTTCCATGCCAATCTTCCAACTTCTCTTTCATTTTCTAGCCTTTGCCAAGGGAATCCTATGATTTCTCAAAAGGGTAGCGTGTGCATCAATCTGAGATCAATTTGAAACGATGAAGCACAAATTGGAAAATCTATGTTGAGAACCAAGATTCTGTGAAAAGGGCAATAGATTGTAGCTACAAATATTTTTCATACTTTCCAGAAAACTAGAGACTATGATATAAACAATACATATGTTGTCTGTTTTTGTATTTATTATTGTTATTAATCTTATGCTTGTTTCATAGAGTAAATTGTGATGTTTACGTAGTAAAAAAAAAATCTCAAATACGTTGAAATTTAAATAGTAAATTATGATTTTTATTTGAATATAATCTATATGATGGATTATTACAAACTTTAGATTAAAAGTATATGGTTTATTATAACCAGTTTACTTATTAATTGATGAGGGTGAGTGTATAATTAGTGTGAGAAGAAAAGAACTCTATTTCATACATTTTAGGTGGAGACAATGGTGATAGTATCTCTCATGATGGAAAAAATATTTTGTCTTCTAGAAAATGAATTTGCTGACTGGTATCCTAATAATACAGGTAAAAAATTAACACTATTTAACCAATGTTTTATAGTGTCTCATCGGAATACTAGTTACATTTATGTTTAGAAAACTAGTATATTTTGATTAATTTAAAAAATTTAAATGAGATTTTGCATTTTCAATAACGAGACATTCTCAACTTTCAATAAGTAATCTTTAATAACATTTTATATATAAATAGTTCTAAAAATATTTGTATAAAATATAAATTTCTTCTCATTAACTTTAAAATTTGCTTAAAAGATTTTTTACAATACTTTCATAGGAGATATATTTTACAATACTTAATTTTATTTTTTCTTGATCAACTTAATTATATTATTTTTCTTTTATTTATCTTCACGAAACCAAACCCTATTTAAAACAGCAAAACCATCCTCTTCGCTTTCTAAACACCCAGCTCCCAATTCGAGAATTTTCAAATCTACATCTTTTTTTTACACTTGATCTGTATTTGGAAATCTAAGATCTAAATGTCATCACAGTACCAAAATAAACTAATAAAAGTAACATGCATAGTGGCTGATTCAACAGCTGGTGAGGTAAGAGTTGGTATTCATCTTGGATGCTTTTGTGATTTATGGAATCAAGTGTTGTATGGAAAAGAAAGTAAGAAACACCCTTTTCTTGTTGTGTATTTTCTCCTGACCCATACCTATAAAAAATTGTCTTTGATCTCATATTCATCTTCAACATCTTTTAATATAACTGCATTATTTAGGAATCTGATGACGACATGTTCTTCAAGTAAAAGCAACTCAAATTATAAAGAGGAATAATTACGAGTTCTATAGGTAAAACTAAACTCTAACATGTGATAAGATGGTGGATCCAAATTCCAAAGAATTAAAATTATATATCATGCTCTATGTATAATTGAAATGAATCAATGGTTTTTCCAAATACCAAACCACTATTCAGCAAATCTAATGAACAATTTTCTGGTCTAGGAGGGAGGAACACCAGCTAGAACAGCCTTAGCCAACTCAACCAAATGAAACAAAACGACAGCAGAAGAAGTAGGGACACTGATTGCAACCAAAGCCATGGCCCCAAGAGCCAAACCAGGCCTAGTGTTCATCAACTGGGTCTGCAAAACTCCCACTGCTTCACAAATGATGGAGTCATACTTGGTGTAATAGCGTTTCTCCCACTCCATCCAATCTGAAGGTGGCTCGTAGTTCCTCTCTATCATGTTCATCTCATGGATCCTCTTCCTCAGAGTTATCATGCCCTCGTCCACCAACCTTCCACTGAAGTTCTGATCTGCTGACCCTCTCATGGAAGCCTTGATTGGAGACAAAGAACAAGTTTTCCTGCCGCTAGAACATGACTTTGAGGATGAAAATGGATGGAAGAAGATTTGTGAGGAGTTGAGCAAAGAAGTGGATTGCATATTTTTGTGTGTAGTTTGGAAAATAGCCTTGTGTGTTGTTGATTTGGTGATGGGAATGGGAGAGGAATGATGTTATATTTATAGGCATTGGAAGAAGGCTCTCTTTGTTGAGCTTATTATATTAGTTTTTTGCAACGGAAGGAGCTTAGAGAAGAAGTAATGCGGCGAAAACCGTGTTTATTTTAAAGCACAGTTAATGTCTTCGTAAAAGCGCGTTTCTAGAGTGTAGCTGGATTAAGCAGAAGGTGACGCGTGTCTGTGGAAAATAGAGTCATTGTAAAGTTCCTCGAACTTCTCTTTAGATTAATGGGATTCATGGTCGTTGACCTACTATTTTAAAACACAACTTGCTAATTATAAAAGGAAGGTTTGGGTGTGTGATTCGATCTAGTAGAAGCTAATTTGATAGAAAGTGATGAAGAGAATTTAATAACAAATTTTATTATTATATATTATATATGTGTGTAAAAGAATTTTATTTAAATAGTTGGAAACAAAGATATCACTCTTATTTTATAAGTCATTTTGATTTTGTATGGAGGGTGATATTAAATTAAGTGACAACAAAGAGATAATTTGCGTTACAAAGAAGTATTATTAGAAAGAAAGTTGTGTGTTATTTGCGATTTAACAGAGAAAACAATTAATCATTTATTTTCTTTACATGGTATCAAACTATATGTGAATTATGTGTAGCAAATGGGTTGGGATTACAACGATACATCATGATAAAGCAATGCAATAGTTGCAACATTTTAACCTCTTGCAGTTAGATAAAAATGAAAACAAATTTTAGAGTTGTACCTGGATAACTATAATATGGACTTTGTGGAATTAAAGAAACTAAATTATTTTTAACGAGAGGGGTGATGGTTAAGAGATGCTTACATTAGCATGGATACAAAGTTGGACATAATAAGATATAAATTAAAGTGGGACTAGATTTAAAGATTGCTTGTGATGTTTAGGATAAGATGTAAGACAATAATAGTACATAATGCAATATTTAAATCAAAAGACATCAATACATTCACAGATATTTTCTTGCTTAAATTTAGAAATTTTAAGTAAGCAAAACACACTATTGTATTCTTAAATGTATGATGATCGGATTCATATTCCTTCACGCATATAAACATGCTGAAAATATAAAGAAAACTTTTTAGTAAAATTTTTAAAATAATTATTATAAGTTTACTAAACTTTATAATAAGATTGCACGATTAGATGAAAAGTTTGCCATTGCCACTACCCCATATGTATTATTTATTCAAGATTACATTGCTAGAAGAAAGATCTTCCATATTGTGACTATTTCTTTTTACGCATGCTTGTGACTTTGTCCAACAACATTTCTCTTGAGACAGAAACAGCAACACAGAACAATACAGCAACTTTTTATGTCATTGAGAGCAATGAACTTATCTCTACAAAAAATTTAAGCTTTATTTACTTTCTCAAACCAACATCCTATAGTAGAGAAATTAGAATTAGCTTACATGTTGTTACGTGGATGAAGAAGAACAGTCTAAGTACGTAACCAGATATGGATGGTGTAAAAATATATGATTAGTTTTGCGTGAAGCATGCGAATAAAAATATATGATTGCATTATTGATGAAAAGAGAGAAGATTCCATTGATTAAATAGAAGAAAAATATAGTAGTGACACAAATAAGAGTGTAGGGTAATGGGGCAGAGGGTAGGGTAGGCTTGACTTTTATTACAAGGAAAGAAAAAGAAAACAAATAACGAGGTCGGCGATTTGCAATTGTTAATGTCTACTTTGATTCAGTGTTTTTTTAGGTTGAGTTCAGGTGCTCTGCATCTTATCTATGAGTAATTTATAGTATTAGCGTGTTGCGTATGGTTGATGATGATTGATGAAGGTTCCTATTTCAGGAACAACCATAACATGAGATTAGTATATTAATGGGAAACACCAAATTCCAAAATGTTGGTCAGGTAATAAATGCAAAGACCATTTTAAACTAAAAATAAAATAAAAGTATGATTAAAATATTAATTTGTTGAGTTATTCAGTAGGTTTAGTTACTTTTCGTGGTATCAAATGATCAGCACTCTATTATCAAATGACAGAATATTTTATGCATCCAACATCTAATAATGTAAAGTGGTTTTAAAGGTTTAATTAAATTAGATTATAATATATTTACTACTTTTATATTTCTTTCAAGAGATTTTTTGAAATTTTTATCTTCTTGTGATTTAATTACTTTTGCAAAGTTCTTTTTATTATTTTGGTTACGAATAATCAATATTAAAAAATGTTTGTTTCTTTCTCTTATAAAATTGAAACTTTATCACAACTATTATTTTGTTTTCACACGTTAAATATTTAAAATATTACAGATACAGACAAAATTAATGTTATTAAAATACTTTATATTAACACTGCATAATCATTAAACTCTTGTGGGTATTATGTGAGGAGGTTAGAGGCTTAAATTCATTATCTTATGAGTATGATAAAAGAGGACTGATTACCGACCTTAGTATAACTTAAATCGACTACAACAATTTTAATATTTTTTAATTAGATATTTTATTAAAAAAATCACCATTAAATTGTAATTTTATTGTATTTTAAAAATTTATAAGAACCTAAAATTATTTAATAATTCATTTATATTCATGATTTAATATATAATTATTAATATATATATATATATATATATAATTCATATTTTATTTTACATTTATTTTGATTTATACAAATGATATATAAAACAATTTTATATTAATATAATTATATATATATATATATATATATATATATATATGTGAAAGTTAATTTTTTAGTCTAATAGAGAATCTTAAAGAAATTAAATAAAAAATATTAAACAGTGTAACGTTTAATAAAAAAGTTAGATTAATCTACTTTTATAATATATATGAGAAAATATCTAGCAAAAACTATACTTATATAATATGATATTTTCTCATATATAAGTATATAAATCAATTGTATTGTAAAAATACTACCTATTTATCTATCTATCTATATATATATAAAAGTGTGTGTTTATATTTATATATAACTAATAAAATTTGCAATAGACAAACATAATCATATAAAATTATAATTTAAATAATGAATTGAAAAAAAAAACTTTTTATAAAATGTTTGAGAATATAATATTTGATAAAAGTTATAAGACATGATCACAATTTCGAGTTAAGTAGATGAGAAAAATCGTATTATCCAAATTTAGTTATTAACATAGTCATTTTATTACTGTGTACCAATAACAAGATTTAAAAAAGTTATAAAGGTAAATTAAGTTTAAATTCACTTCTGCAATTTATTGAGCCTAATATGCCTTTCATTATAAGAGGGTTATGAGATTATACCAATATGTAATTATATAACATGTTCATAAATTAACATGAAAATAGGTTAATTTTTTTTATTAATTAAAAATAAAATAAAATTATAATATATAAATAGAAAATAGATTTTAACTGTAAGCTGATTTTGTAAAGACTTCCACTTTTTAATAAATATATAATTATTTCACTAGCAGTTATATTTATTTTTAAAAATGTTAGGATTGGTGGCATATTATTCAATTGAAAAATTAAAGAACTCAAACCAAAATCTTTATATAAGAAAATACTCAATTAAAAGGTCAGACATGTTGACTTCTTAATAGCTATATTTAATAAAATCAACATTATCTGAAGAAAGATAATTGGGGGTAGTGGTTTCGAGGTATTTCAGGAAATTAGTTCTTGCAAATTAAAACGTCTAGAAGAAGACGTCAAAGTGAAGGGAAGTAGATATTGGTGTTTTTTAGTTGATTCTTTCTTTAAAAAAATAACATACATGTTTTTTTAGTTCTTGTCGGCATGGACAGTTTTCTGCACATGCTGAAAATACATAAAAAATAAAAAAATTATCAATCTCACTTCTCATTTAATACTTTTTAACTAATGATACTGTATTAATAAATTTTTAAAATGAGTTATTAACTTTTTTTATTATATTGAGAAGTGTGTTTCACTTTGTGAGTTTTTTTTTTTTTTTAATTTTAATTTAATAAAAGTAGACCTTATGACTTAGTGACATAGATTCTTTATATTTTAATAATTTTTATAACTAATTGAATTATTGTTACTTGGTATTTTTAAATCCAATTTTATATTTTGGTAATTGCACAAAGATATAATAACACATAACTAATATAAAATAGTCATATCTTTCAACTCAAACTTTTAAGGTAATAAATTCAGAAGTAATACTTTTTATATATTATTTAATTTTTATATTTTTACTCAATATCAAACTTAATCTCTCAATATACTTAAAATTAAGATTTTAATAACAAAATAGTAGAATCGTATATATTATTTATAATTCAAATTTCATATACATCATCGTTGAATAAAATTTTAAAAAATGTGATTATAATTTTTTTTGGATTGTTTTCTATTCTAACTATTATTTTTATTTTTAGATTGTTAGTTGTAATATCATCAAATTAAAATTAATGTAATTAAAATTTAAAATAAATTTTAAACTCAATTGAAGATTGAGAATTTAAATTAAGGCATTTTCTTTTATTTCTTCAAATGTTTCTCAAATACTTTCTTTAATTATTTTATTTACTGATAAAATATTATATATATATATATATATATATATATATATATATATATATATATATATATATATATATATATAAAAAAAATAATTTTATATATATATATTTTTATTTTATTTATATATTTATATATTTTTTT